>ENA-OPBM01000741-OPBM01000741.1-human-gut-metagenome-genome-assembly--contig:-NODE-741-length-24286-cov-3.225950_pt1 | contig 24286 bp, 33 predicted proteins | sample MGYA00241069_ERZ501454 | MGnify/ENA primary metagenome ERZ501454 (study PRJEB25962, sample SAMEA2042625) | human gut metagenome | biome: human gut; feature: human-associated habitat; material: faeces... | reverse complement strand
GATTTTCTCGCGAACCCTATCAGTGCTACCGTCAACTGGGTACAAAACCAGATGGGCGGACCGCCTGCCGGTGTCAACTTACCGGGACACGCCGAGGGCGACATCGTAGGCAAGGGCGCGCATTTGGCGTGGTTTGCCGAGGAATCGCCGGAGGCCTATATCCCGATTAACAATAGCGCCCGCAGTCGGGGGCTCGTGACTAAGACCGCCCAATTATTGGGAATGGATGTAGGCACTGGTGGCGGTAGCGTATCCTTGTCCGCGCCGATTACTATTACCGTACAAGGCAACGCGGACGCCTCGACAGTTGCTCAAATCGAGCGAGCCGCGCGCGATGTGCTCGATGAGCTGGAGCGGAAATTACAAGAATTAGAAGCAAGGAGGGGGCGGAGAAGTTATGCCTAATAGGTATATAACGGTGGCCGGCGACGTTTGGGACATGATCGCCTTGCGCCAAATGGGTAGCGAAGCATACACTTATCTACTCATGCAGGCTAACCGGCAACACGTAGGCGTGTCGAGGTTTAGCGCCGGTACAGTCTTGACTATACCGGACGTACCACGCGATGCAGTGACCTACGCCCCTCCGTGGAGGCGTAAGACATGAGAGCGCCTAAATCTTATATAGAGCTCACGTACGACGGCGTTAATATCTCGCAAGATATTGCGCCGTTTTTTACGGGCTTTGCATTTAATGACGCCATGAGCGGCGAGGTTGACGACATCTCGGTAGACCTGCACGACGTGGCGGAGTTGTGGCTAGGGGACTGGCTACCGGACAAAGGAGCCAAGCTCCGGGCGGCCATTGTGCTAGAGCATTGGCGATTTGACGGAGACCTGATGCGGCTAGACTGCGGAGAGTTTGAAATTGATGAGGTAACTCTAAAATATCCACCGCACACGGTAAGCATAGGCGCGGTTAGCGTGCCGGAGGCATCAGCCCTCCGAGGAGTGGAAAAGTCCCGGAGTTGGGAAAAGACCACACTAAAAGCGGTAGCTAATGAGCTGGCCACGGCCGCCGGGTGTACGTTATACTACGACACCACGGCGGAAATTAAATACGACCGGATAGAGCAGTCCGACGAGTCCGACCTGGCGTTTTTACAAAAATGCTGTAAGGACGCCGGGCTTGCTCTTAAGGTTACCGATAATCAAGTCGTTATATTTGAGGAGTACAAATACGAGCAGGCCGAGCCCGTGGCGGTATTGCGGAATCCGCAAGCGACGACGCCGGCGACAACGGTAGACCCGGTAATAACTCTCACATCGTGGGATTTTAAAAGCTCCACACGTGAGATATACAAGGCGTGCCACGTTAAGCACACCGATACCAAGACTAAAGCTGTAATCGAGTACACCTATACGGATCCAAATAAGAGTACGGGCAAGGTGCTACAGGTTAACCAACAAGTCGAGAGTATCGCAGAGGCGGAACGGCTCGCCCGTAATAAGTTACGGGAAAAGAACAAGGACGAAGTCACGGGCGCAATGACTTTAACCGGTGATATTAGGCTGTCGGCAGGGCTTACGGTAACCGTTGAAGGATTTAGAAAGTTTGACGGGAAGTACATTATCACTAAGGCGGCGCATAAGGTCGGCGGCGGATATACGACATCCGTAGAACTCCGGAGGTGCTTAAATGGATATTAAGAAGGTACTACGCAATTTAGCGCGCGTCGGGATTGTGTCGAGTGTTAACCCGGCGGACATGACGGCTCGTGTTACATTTCCGGACCGTGACGACTTAGTTAGTGCGGACTTGCATATTATTACTACCGGTAGTCAAGATACTAAGGTGTATTGGCTGCCTTACGTAGGCGAGCAGGTGGTGTGCTTATTTAGTGCCAACGATAACAACCTCACAGAGGGGTATATCTTAGGCACTATGTACAATAGCAAGGATACGCCACCGGCAAACGGGCAAGGCGTGCGAGCGGTCAAGTTTGCGGACGGTTCGAGCGTTATCAACGATAACGGCAATATCACAGTTAACGCCACGGGCAGCGTGACAATCAACGCGCCAACTGTGACAATTAACGGCGGCGCCGGCGATGTAGTAGTTAACGGCGTGAGCCTAGTAAATCACACGCACGGCGGTATTATTCCGGGCGGCGGCTCAACGGCTCCGCCTAATAAGTAGGAGGTGAGTACGTGGCATTTTTAGATAATTTTAAAAAGACGGAGCTCGGGCACTCGATGTATGTACAGGCGCAGCAAGTAGCCAACGCCTTAGGGCTCGGCCGGTACTTACCGACCTCCGCTCTAGGCACGTATGGCGATTTAGTATTTGAGGTGTCGAGTAGTAAGGTTTTAACTTACGACGGATACAGCCGGAAAACGTCATATAAATACGCGTCGCACGAGGTTATCGGCTCTGCACCGGTGCTCGAATACTTAGGACCGGACACGGAGGAAATCTCATTTGTTATACATTTTAACGCCATGCTAGGGGTTAACCCGGCAGAGGAAAGCGACAAAATCCGACAAATGGCCGAGGAGGGCCGGCGCGAATATTTTATTATTAACGGCACCCCGTTAGGTGGGGCGCCTTGGGTAATTACAGAGGTAGGCGACGAGGTAAGTAATACCGACCGGACGGGGAATATATTAATATCCACGCTTAGTATTACGATTAAAAAGGCGCCTGACTTACCGATGGGAGGTGTGAGCGGTGCAAACGTGGCTAATAACAACAACACCGAAAACGGTCAATCTAGCGCCGGCTAGCGTGCTGGAGGAGGTACTGCAAAATGTTTATACCATACTTACGACAGTACGGTATAGCGTACCCCTTGAGCGCGGATTTGGGCTCGACGGCGAACTTATCGACTTACCGATACCGGTAGCACAGGCCAAAATGTCCGCATCAATCCTCCAACAAATTGCCAAATACGAGCCACGGTGTAAGGTGGTGCGGATATCCTATGTCAATCAGTCAGAGGGCGACACGGCAGACGGTATCCTGCGCCCAGTATTGGAGGTGGCTATAATTGGATCTTAATAACATCAAATTTATAGAGACGGACACCGACTCTATTAAACAGCATATTATAACAGTTTATGAGGCCTTAACCGGTCGGACGCTAGCATTAGCGGACCCGGTAAGGCTTTTTTTATGCTCGCTCGCTAGCATCATAGGCGAGCAGCGCAATTTAATTGATTATTTAACACGGCAAAACATGCTAGCGTTTGCCGAGGGTGTGTTTTTGGATATTCTCGGTATGCTAGTCGGCACGGAGCGCCTGCCAGCGTCGGCGGCGGTTACGACTGTACGTTTTACGTTATCAGCGCCACAGACTAGCGCCGTTATTATCCCAAAAGGTACGAGGGTAACACCGGACGGGGCGCTCATGTTCGCAACTACTGAGGTGGCGCAGATAGCGCCGGGGCAGTTAACTGCCGACGTTGTGGTAGCGTGCCAGCAAGCCGGAGAGCTCGGAAACGGATATTTACCGGGCGAGCTAAGCCGGTTAGTGGATCCGCTGCCGTACTTGCCTACCGTGGCCAACACGACCACGACAAACGGCGGCGCCGATACCGAGGCGGACGATGACTACCGCGAACGCATTGAGGATGCGCCGGGGCAGTTTAGCGTAGCCGGTCCGGATGATGCGTATATCTATCACGCCAAATCGGCGCACGCTAGTATCGGCGATGTGTCGGTGGATAGCCCGCCAGGTAATGAGGGCAAAGTATTTATATATGTCCTCCTCAAAACCGGCAAACCCGCAAGTCAGGAAATCCTCGACGCGGTTAATGCCGTATGTAATGATAAGCGCATCCGGCCACTTACCGACCGGGTATTTGTAAAAGCTCCGACCGTTGTACCTTACAACGTGCGCGGGGCTTTTTATATTGACGCGGCCAACGCATCACGAGCGACCGCTATACAGGCAGATGTGGCTAAAGCCCTAGAAGATTATGTGGCATGGCAACGCGGCGCGCTTGGGCGAGACATTAACCCGTCCGAGCTTATACACCGCATCATACAAGCCGGCGTAAAACGGGTAGAAATTACCGAGCCGGCCTTTACTCAATTACTCGCGAGTCAAGTCGCCGGTGAGCAAGAGGTTAATTTGATACTAGGAGGGTTAGAGGATGCTTAAGCTGCAAGAAACGCACTTACTCGACATCTTGCCGCCCAACCTTGCTAGTGATCCGATTATTTCAAACGCGGCCAAAGCGATAGACGCGGAACTTACGGCCGTCACTCAGTTATCGCGGACGGTGCTAATTTTGGCACGTATTGACGAGTTACCGGAAGAGGTCATCGACTTATTGGCCAAACAGTTTAAAGTCGATTTTTACGACGCTAATACACCCCTACCGCGCAAACGTGAGCTCGTGCGTACGTCTATCGCATGGCACCGCATCAAGGGCACACCGGCCGCCGTGCAACAGGTCGTCGATACACTCATCGACGGGGCAATGGTACAGGAATACTGGGAATACGGCGGCAAGCCGTACTTTTTCAAAGTGGGCGGTATTAAGGACCCACTTGTATCGAGTAAGACAATCGATGCCACAGTCCGAGCGATTTACGTCGCAAAAAATACGCGGTCGCACTTGGACGGGATTACCTTTGTACGCCGGCCTAAGGTGGCGGCGCGACTTAGTACCGCTACTTATGTGCATAAGCGTATACAGGTAACGCCTCGTACGATAGGCGACAGCTCCGGGCGTGCATCTATTAAGGCAAGTACGACAGTACGTATATTTAAGGAGGTTAAAATCGATGGCAGATTGGCGCAATAGCGTAATTACGGAGCGAGGCCGAAACCTCGACGCCAAGGTGCGCGCCGGGCGCATCAAAATGGAATTTACAAAGTTTAAATTTGGATCGGGTCAACTAGATAGTTATGAGTCCGCAACAGACCTCGCAGAGCCGCGACTTAACGTAGGCGTCACAAGCATTGAGCCGGTAGAGACGGGCGTTACCGAGGTGAGTACGACCCTTACTAATGCCAATGTGACTACCGGTTTTAATATGCGCGAGGTTGGGCTGTTTGCAAAAGACCCGGACCTGGGGGAGATTTTATACTTGGTTATGACTGACCCTAGTTATGACTTTTTACCTGCTAAAGGCGGGGCGACAGTCATCTCGGTAGACTTTTCTATTTTTATCGGCGTAGATGACGCCGGCAACACTACGGCTGTACTTGATCCAGACGGCCTACTTAAACTCAGGGACTTAACAGCGCACAATAACAATACCGACGCGCACTCCGTGTTATTTACGACGGATAGCACGCCGGATCGGGATTCCGATACTACTGATAGTGCGATTAGTAAGTTAGGCGCACGTGTGAAGTGGGTAAGATCGTATGTAGCTCGTAAAATTACGGACACTCTTAAAACAGTAGACACCAAAATAAGCGAGGCTCTTGTCGCGTACAAGAATTTCAAGGCGTCTCAGATTTCCGATTTCGCGGAGGCGGTACTTATTGCTATCCGCGATAAAACATTTACAACTTTAGGTGTGACGTGGTCCTTTACCAATCCGAACGCATGGTATATATGCTTCGGGGTACTTTTTGGCGGGCTCATTATCCAAGGTGGAAGCAACGGCGGCAATGCTGATAGTAATATCCTTTTACCTATCCAATATACAAAAGAATATAAAGTGTTAGCCACTGGCACGGCAGCCGGTCAAGGTTATTACACATTTTTAACTGCTATAAAAACTAATTTAGCTAGTTTTAAATTAAATACTTATAGTGGAGCTGGTCAATTAATGGCTCATAACTTTGATTGGCTTACCATTGGCCGTTAGTAGCCAAGGTGGAACAACCGGACGGCCTTCCGATAATGCAGCCACGACAAACTTTGCAATAGCTTTTAATAATACCGATTACATCATTATTCCGGTTGGCGTTATCGATGCAAGCGATACCAAATGGGGGCTTACGGTCAACGTTTTAAAAGATTATAAAACGGCTACAAATTGCACATTTAGGACATCTGATAGCATTGCTCCGGCTTGTTATTATTTAGCGATTGGGGTTTAAATTATAACCCTATAATAAGCCAATTTACACCACGCTCACCGGATATAGTTTGTGTATGTAATCCAATTTTTAACGACGTATTATCAGCAAATGCACCGGCTGTAAATTGCCATGATGGATTGGCCCCTTGAATGGGGTCGTCCCATGATATTAGCGGCTTAAAGGCTCGTTGTGAAAAATTAATCGGCAAAGTGATTGTGGTTACTTGATTTTCTGTAATCATATTCCATCCACCTTGGATAATAAGCCCATCCGGCTCTTTTCTCCACCATGCGTTAGGGTTGCTATAATCAAATTCTACAGCGCTTGACATAGCATTTTTAAAGCCGTTAAAGTTCACTTGCCCTTTAGTCATATAACTATTAAGCAAATCACGCACAAACTTTGTACTAGCAGCAGAACGGCTATTATCAGTCAATGCCTTATTAAGTACATTCAAATCACCCGCCATTGTACCGCCGGCCAATGGTAAAAACTGATTAAATAAATTAGAATGTGCATCTGTTGCCGTATTATGTAAATTCAAATCAAGCAGCGTTGCAAAGGTTTCATCTTTTAAAACTAAAGATACATTTTTTGCATTGCCAATAACTGTAGTAATTTTATAAATTTCACTGTCAATAGGCGTTGTTTTATCGGGTATATAACCTACATTATTACCGCCGTTAGTGTAGCTATATAAAACCTCTTGCCCGCCTTCAACCTTTGCATATAAACCAACTTCACGCGGAAAAAAGCCAACATCTAATTTACTATTTGAAATAGTCGCATAAATTTTATATTGGCCGTTACCTTCATTTACACCGGTTGTACTATTTAATTCTAATTTTGGAGATAATACATCAGTCATAGTAGAAATATCTGTACTATCGCTTAATGTACCATCACCGGCTACAATTCGTGTAAATAACAAATTCTTTTTTGTTGCAATGCTTTCAGAAATAAGTGCAAGCCCATTTCTAGTAACAATGTTAACAGGATATTGAGAAGCCAATAATTTCCACCCTTTCTAACAATCAATAATATTAACAACATTAAGCCGTTCAACATGTACACCGGCGTATATATTTGCATCACCTATATTAGTATCAAAGCCAACATTGGCGCCGATCTCAACGATGCCGGAACGCTTAAAAAAAAGGCCGGCACTAAGCCCGCCTTCAACCTCATGCACATCACTGATTACCATGCTTATATGTGCCGGTTTTGCCACTTTTAAATTTTTCTTAATTTCCGGTAACGCGTACACAAAAGAAGAATTATTAAAATCAACTTTTAGCACGCCATCCAAAAAATCAACATCAACATCATCAAGTACATAGGTTTTTATAATACGCCTAATTTTTTCAATATCGCATTTATCGTTATTTTTCCATAGCATTTCAACAATTCTGCGCCTATCTTCAAGCGTTCCTTTAGCCTTGATATTTAAGTCTTTTTCATATGTTTTAATAGCTTGTTCATTAGCCGCATCAAAATAGTTATTGTTAAATACTTCAATAATTGTCTTTGCCACATCACCTAAGCTAACGCCCGCCATTTGATATAATTGCTTAATCCATGGATCCTTACGATATAAAACGTTGATAGTTTTAAGCATAAATTCTTGAAGTTCCGTATTTGTCATACCACTACCTCAACAGTACCAATAACAGCAACTTGTTCATCATTGATTTTAACTTGTGATACAGCGCCATTTACTGTATAAGTATCATAATCAAGCAAGCCACTAGCACTAATGATATAAGCGCCAATCTGCGCCCATGATACATAATCTTGTTTTAAAGCAATAGTCTTTAAATACTCAACAAGCTTTTCTTTAATATCGTTAGCAACCATGTTAGTGCTTGTAGATTCATCCAATTTTGCACCGGTTACTTTTACATTGATTGGCACGGCGGCCGCACTTACAACAGTACAATATGCGCCGGTAGGCGCTACCCCTTCACCATGGCCTTTCCCATTCGGATCAATATACTCTTGTACTTTAGCAACTAAATCAGTGCTTGCCGGCTGTCTATCGCTATCAACAATTACAATTTCTACCGTATTTTGACCGAACCGTTCACCAATCGCTTTAGCTTCACCTACACCGGTTATTTCTTTAGCCCATTTTTTATAATGTGCTTCATTTCCACTTGTAGCCGGTTCACGCAATGCTTCATAATAGCGATTTCTTAAATCATCGTCATTTTCCGCATCACGGCCACCAACAAATACTTCTTGATTAGTAATCTGATTAATGCCGGCAATAGTAACAGGCATTTTAGTAATTGTATTAACCGCTACATTTCCTTCTGTGCCGGCTGTTAAGCATGTAACAGGAATAACACTACCAACTGTAACATCAGCAGTTATATCAGATGCATATTTAAGCCCGCTTTCGCTTTCAAAAACATCACCTATAGTTACTGTTCCGTTGCCATTCAAAACTGTTATGCTACCCTGTGCATATGTAGCTGTTCTACGTTCTACACCTTTTCTTTGAAAAGTAAAACGTTCTAATTCTTCACCGGTTAAATTATCAACATCTTGCTTTAAGCGTACTTCTTCAATCATCATATGCAGCTTTAATAACCCAAACGCAAAGCCCCTTGTAATATCGTATGTTGGAAAGCCTTCTGTTTTTTGGTACTCATCTGAAATATTATCTAATTCAAGATTATGTATATCATCAAGACTACTAATATTTAATTTAATCAGTTCATCAATAGTCATAATTTAACCTCACTTCTTCACCGGTATTAGTGGTTACCGTAAAATAAAAAGTACCTTTATCAAAGCGCCAATTATCAACGCTTACAATACAAGGTACTTTATTTAATATGCCTTCCGTTATTCGCCGTTTAATTTCACTAACAATAAACGAACGCGGCAACCGATAACCAATTAATTTATTAAGATTAACGCCAAACTCACTACTATAAATAGCGAACTTGTCTACTTCTGTACGAATAAATAATTCTATCCATTGTTCAATAGCTAAAATTTGTGTATTTTCAACATTTTTACCATCAACAAATTCAAAGCGTTTTGTTTTGTAATTAAAACGTGGTGAACGCCCTACTTTATTTTGTCCCGCTGTTTTACTCGCCGTACTTTGAACAGTATTAGTAAAATTAAAATCAGTAGGAAACATTCAATCACCTCACAATATCTACAATAAAAAAATGTTGTTCGCGCATATCCGGCACAACAAGTACATGATCCCCAACTTGCCATAATGGTTTAATGTGAATTTTACCATTGCCTTTAGCGCTATAGTTTGTATTCGCACCGCCTAAGCAGCCGCCAACCGTAGTAGTTCCGGCATGCTCATAACTATAATCAGCTTCATGCCTTAAAATTTGATTACATATATAACCATTACTTTTATCTACTTTAAAAGCACCATCTTTCAATGTGACAAGCCAATTATCACCAATAGCAACTACAAGACCTAACATAGCGCCCATTGGCCGCGGATTATCTCTATCTTTAAATTGTTGCGCTAAGTCAACATGCCAATCTTCCATTATTTCACCGTTACCTTATTTAATGCTAATGTCATTGTATGATTTTGACCGTATGCATGAGTACAATTTTTGATTAAAAAATAGCCTTTTAAATCTAGTAAATCATTATCAAAATGTAATATTCTACCACTTCTAACAGTATCATCACCTAATAACTTTAAATTAAAAGTTTCACCAATTTTATTTAAGTCAATCAGCTTTTTTCGTGCAATTTCATTAGCTTTACTAGCATCTTTATCATCAATCTTTTCAATGTGTTGTAACAGTCCAAAGATATTAATATGTTCATCATCAGCCGTTTCTGCTATGACTTGTTCATGTTTTTCGCTCGATGATATGATAACTACTTTATTTTTCATATCTGCTAATGTTCTTGTATGGCTATAATCACCAATAATTTTAGTAACCTGTACATCAAGTATTAAATCTTTGTAATCTTCAATATATAGCGCATCACCTCTTACTTCAAATCGGTACTTATTACCGGTTTCTTCTGTAGCTTGCTTCAATACATCTTTGATAACATCACTAATTACTTCACCTTGATATACCTTCTTAATTTTAGTGTAAATAACCGGCACTGAACCTAGTTTAATATTGCACTTTTCGCAAAGTTGACGCAGCGCCGTTGTTCCATCAATATCATTACACTGAAATAATACTTCTGACTTATTCAAATAAAATGCATAATCATAGGCCGTATAACTGTATTTATTGATGCCGCTTTTCTTTTCATCCGTGATAATGCCGCTAAAAACTAACGTTTCAGCCGTGCTATCAACACTATCATTAGTGCTAGTACGGTTATTATTCGCATCATCGTTGTAAAACATCACCTTACCGCCTAATTCAAGCTGCAAGTCTTTCATGTTAATATCAAGCGGATTGCTTACTAAGTCAAAAGTAAATTCTTGACCTAACGCATCAGTATTATCAGAACGGCCATAATTATTAGTATATGCCGTTATTTCACGACTATCTTTATTCTTAGGGTAATCATATTGTAACTTCATTAAAACACCGCCTATCCCTAATTTTGGCTATCAGATAAGCTATTATTACTATTAGTAGTTTGATTATTTGTAGTATTCACATAGATATACTCTTTAAAACTTATACTTGCATGAATATCATGCACACTATCATAGTAATAATTCAAATCATCACACACACACGCCATATTCAATACTTCATTACCATCGGTAAATATTACGCAGATTCTAAATACTTTTTTTGTTTCACGGCGGGTTTTAATGAAATTAATAATAGCTTCTCCATCAGATGCATTCGGGCGGGTAAACGGATAACTTTTATTTACCGGCAAAAGCCAATTATCAAGCGTATATTCTCTTAGTCCTAATGTACCAATTAATGTAATATCGCCGCTTGCACCGTTAAATACTTCATTGTTTTGCTTCTGTTCAACCGCCGGTAATTTAGAGGGTATAACAGGAAATATAACATTTTCATATGTATCATCATCATACAATATCACATCACATTTTGGCTTTCTGTTTAAATAAGCTTTTGCATTATTTTCAATCAACGCCAAAAGATTCATTATATCCCCCTTCTACATGTTGTTCATACTTTCTTTTAATTTATTCACAATAAAAGCCCCGCATTGATTCATAAAAGCTTCATTGCCTATTACATTGCCTTGTACTGTTAAATTAACAGTAACACCGCCACCATAATTATTTACAAGCTGTTCAGTTTTATCAGCCGCTAATATAGATGTTCCGCTAGGCAACACCATTAATTCACCGCGATTACTTTCATTTACATATGTGCTACCGCCTTGCCAATAAGCACTACCTGTAGCATTATGTTTTTCACTATTGCCACCGCCGAACGGATTTAAAGAATTAATTGTACTGCCAATATTACTAACCTTATTGCCAATATAATTTAATACGTTTGAAGCAATGTTAGATAAAGTATCAAAATACCCTGTAAATATTTGTACAATGCCGCTTAATGCTTGATTCCAATTACCGGTAAATACACCGGTTACAAAATCTATAATGCCGTTGAATATTTCACTAATGCCTTCAACAACGCCATCAAAGCTACTTAAAAAAAAAACAACGCCACCAATAGCAATAGATAACAAGTTTTCAAAAAAGTTTATTGCAAGTTCGATACCCGCCGCAAACGCATTAGCAATATATTGCACTATCGCGATAAAGCCACTATAAATATTTTGACTCAACCCAACTACCGCCGCTACAATCATTGCTATAAAATTTGTAACAGTATTTACTATTGCAGTAAAAGCAGTATTAATAGCCATTCCAATTCCAACAAAAAAGGCAATAATACTATCAACACATTCACCAATAAAATTAACTACCGAATTAAACGCATTAGAAACGCCTGTAACAACGCCATTAATAAAAGCAGTACAATTATTAAGCACACTATTAAAAGTTTGTGTACACGCATCCCAAAAGGATAATACAGCCGCTTTTACATCATCCCAATGCATATACAACGCAACCAACGCAGCAATAACTAAACCGATTGCCGCCGCCCATAATACAATAGGATTAGCCATTAATACAGTTTTAAGAGCAACTAAACCAACTTGCAAGCCGCCCGCCGCCGCTTTAAACGCTGTAATACCGGCTACAACCTTAGTAATTACATTAAAGGCTGTAAATGCACCGGCTAAACCGGTAATAATCGGAATAACTATATCAGAATTACGCCCAATGAAAGCGATTGCATCACCAAATAATTTAAAAGCTGTTACTGCTGCATCTAAACCAATCATAACGGCATTAGCTAACGCATCACCATTTTTAGCAAACCAATCAACAAGCCCCGCCATGATTCCCGCAACGCGTTCAAATATGCCTTGCATCTTTTGCGCTACCATTGGTACAAGATCCGCAAATACACCAATAAATTTAGCCTTTAACGGTAAAAGCATCATGCCTAAATTCTTCATCATGCCGGCATAAGCCATTTCTGCTTTTTTCATTTTGCCCGCCGGTGTATCAGCCAATGCTTTATTTACGCCACCAACATTATTAGCTAATACTTTAGCAATAGTATTGGCGCGCTCCATTGCTGTTCCGTTCTTGATTATTTCGGCTTCACTTTCACTCATGGTAATACCTACACGACTTAAGGCGCTAGCGTTACCGCTCATAGCCTTACCAATCATATTAGCAATACCAACAGCATCTTCACCCGTAGCATTAAGCCCCTTTTGCTGTGCTAATAAATCAGCCATGCCATCAGATAATACGCTTATTTGTTCTTCATTTAATTGAAATGTTGCTAACTGCTGCATTCCATTTAAAATAACGCCTTTACCAACAACACCAACTTTACCAAGGCTACCGGCATAATTATTCAAGCTTTTTTGTGCGTCTTTCCACGCTTCCGGCCCTCTATCCCTAATAGATTGCACATTTTGTAAAATTGCGCCTAATTTCGCTTGTACTTGCACTTCTTTTTCAGCGCTTGCAATAGCTTTATTGGCATAACCTACAATACTACCTACACTAAAAAAAGCACCAATACCCGCTAAGCCGGCTGTCATTCTGCCAATGCTATTGGTGATGCTTAAAAATCTAGCATTAGCCCCCGCGCCAAAATTAGAAATTCCATTGCTTGCCAATTTAACATTCTTACTAAATTTAGAAGTAGCATCAGCAGGAGCTTTCAATTTACTTGTAAACCTATCAACAAGGGACAACAGAACATTAATATTCTTACTTGCCATTTATACCCCCATACAACCTATTCATATCTTCTTTGTCTAATTCCATGCATGCAAGCATAAAACTACGCTCAACGGCGCTAAGATTCAACAATTCTTCTATTGCATGGCCTTTTGATAAATAGTATCTATACATTTTTAATGTGGCATCTTCTACAATTACTTTTTTAAAAGTTCGCCATCATCCATACCATATAAGCCAAAAATAGCATTAGCAATAGTTTCAATATCACCTAAGTTATCATCAAGCACTTTAAAAACTACATCATACGGTTCAGCGCATTCATATTTTGCTTGTAATTCTTTATTTTTAAAAAGCGGTACACATGTATAAATCAATTCAGCCATCTGCGCCATTCGTTCACTCATAGTAACATCGGCGCCGCTATCATCAAGCAAGCGAATAACAGTAGTTAATGGTTGCTTAACAATAGTAATTTCACCGCCTAAACTTTCAACCGGTACATCAACACTTTTAAAACCATCAGCTAATTTCTTTTCAAGTAATTGTTCTAATGTTACTTTTGCCATTTAATCACCTCAAAATAAATAAGGAGCGCATAAAGCGCCCCTCTAAACACTAAATAAAATAAGCGCTATACAACGTAATCTAAATAATTGTATGCGCTCGCCTTAAATGGAACAGATTCTTCACTTACTTTTTTATTTTCAAACTGTAATAATGTGGCTTCATCAAATGTTACATCGATTAATTCCACACGTTCAGCGCCGGCACTTTGCGGATCCGCTAACCGTGCTACTACCTTAACATCAGGCAAAGCACCGCTTCTAATGCCCGCATCAAGCTTGTTAATAATTTTACTATCTACTTTATGAAGTAAAATAGTACCGGCAATACTATAACCTACATAGCGTTGATACTTGCCTAATTCGCCTTGAATATCTACTTCTTCATATTCCAAAGAAACTTTAGCTTCAAAGCTTTTAACATTCGCCATTAATTCGCCATCAATCCAAACCTTGCCATAGTTACCGCGAATAATTTTGTTTTTAATTTGTTCACCAGCCATAAATTCGCCTTTCTATAATTACGCCATAACAATCGGAAATTTCAAATCTTCTAATGCATTCAGAATTTTTACATTAGCAGTTAAGAACATATACGTTTTAAACGTCATTTTCTTAACATCTTCATCATCCCAATCAGCAGCTTCTTCTTTACCAATGCTACGCCATGCTTCACGCTGTGCTTCAATATCAATCGTTGCTACATTATCATATTCTTCATCAAGCACTTCACCCGCTTGAATAGTTGTTAATGTGCGGAAATAGCTATTTACAGCAGAAATAAACAAGTATTGATTATCTAAACGATTCTTATATTTACCAATGTAGTAATTCTTGAAAGTCTGATAAATATCTTCAAGAATAAGATCCATAGATTCAACGATAATAATAGAACTCATATCTTCTGTTTCAGTGCTAGTATAGGTAGTTAATGTGTTAACACCTCTACCAATCTTAACCGCATCATCATCATCATTAATAAAAATAAGATAACCTTCATCAATCCAATCATCAGCCGTTTTTTCATCAGTGATATAACTATCATCTGCACGATATAAATCTTCTAATTCGTAGTATGTGCAGCTACGGTTAAGCGGTAAATTAGCAAGTAAAGATACAATGCGCGGTACATAATCAGTCATTTTCACAACTTCACCGGCTGTTCCGTCACTCGTTTTCAGTGTTACAGATTTTGGCTTAATGTTTACAATATGCATATCATCAGCAACAACAACATTACATACAACACATTTATATTTTTTGCCTTTACTTTCTTTATTACGGCTTTTTGTATAGCTTGCTAACTCATCTTGAAATTCTTCAATAGTAGTGCATGCCCAATTATATTTAATTTTATCTAAGATTGCTTTTACATCCGCAAATTCGGCTGTGCTAGTAGGTACACTAACTACAATCAATTTATTTACATCAACAAAAAAGCAACGTTTTAAAATTTCAAAATTTTCAGCGCTATACAACTTGCTTGTAATATCCGCTTCATACTTAAATGTTCTAGCCTGTGCAGCCTGTGCTGTATCATCTTTTAAAATAATTACCGCTACACCACGTTTAGAACGCTTAATAGCTGTTACAGCTTTTTGAATAAAAATAATATCAATTACCGGTAAGCCCATATAAGCCCCTTTCTGATTCAAATTAAATCTTCATCATCAACTTGTAAATTACTGTCTTTTGTTTTTTCAACATTCTTGCTACGCGGATAACTAACCGCCAATTCTTCAATTAATGGCTCTACCCCCTCATCAGCGATTTTCTGTACAATCGTTAATGTAAATGTAGTAATAAGTGTTTTATCACGCTTTTCAAGCCGATGTTCAACGTCATTACATGAAAAGCCTGTGCCGGTATCGGTTACTATCTCATCACGCAACAATTTACTTAAATTTTCTCTTGCATGTAACAAGTCTATATATCCGGTTTCACGTTCCGGCGCAAAATAATAAATATCAATCGTGTAATCTTCCCATGTATATTCATCGGTTAATTCACTATCTTGAATATCTTGAACTTCAATAAAAAAAGAAGGCCGTGTATAGCCTTCTTCAATATCTCTATCATTTTCTTCTACGCCTAAACAATCACGAACGGCCACCGTTAGCGCCTTAATTACATGCGATAATGTAGTTCTATCGCTCAACGGCTCACCCCCTTATCAAGCAATTCATCAATAAAATCTTCTGCCATTTTAGGATATTCGCCCGCGAATTTTCGCGCACTTTTACCCATGCTATGATATGCCTTAGTTCTTCTATTAGTACCGGCTATATTATGACCGTGTTCGACTAAATGCGCATGTGGAGCAATATTTTTAACTCGAACTTGAAATTCATTGCCATTGTATAAATACGCCCTACCACGCGTTAAAGAGCCTATTAAATCAATACGCTTTTTCTTTCCGTTCTTAATTTTATATCGCTTCTTTCCGCCTTTCCCATTAGCTAAATCTGCTGTGTACTGTGCTTTAGCTATAGATTTAAGCTTATTGCCGGCTCGCTGCATAAAGTTTTTACTTTCTCGCGGCATCTTTTGAGTACCTAATTCAAGTAATTCTTTTGCAAAATCATCAAGACCGCTTGCTTCCATGCTCATATAATCACCTCACAAAATAACTCTAGCCGTTCATGGTTATTATATGGATCTAAAGAATAAATAATGTTATATCGTTGACCGTCAATAATAAGCCAATCATCACTTTTAATATCCTTATACCATCTAATAATTATTTTATGAGTAGTTTTTGTTAATGCTGTATCACCAACACGGCCGGCTAATAGTGTTCCTGTTTGCGGAACGATACCGCAACGCAATACAGCCACCTTAACCGGCATAATAGGCCGCTGCCCTAATTCATTCATAATAGGGCTTCTTTCATTGCGCCATAATTCACACTTGCTATTTAAAATGCTTGCTAAGTGTTCATATCTCAACAATCAAATCACCCCTATAATAAATTCTTAGAATAGCTATCAAGAATTTGTGCAGTAGTACGATTTACATTATTGCTAGTAGTTACTGTGAATTGTCTTAAATCATAAAATTCAGCACATAATGCAAGCACAGCAAGCGGCATATCCGCATATTCATCAAGTTCAGATTTTTCAAGCCCTGTATAACTGCAACAATAATTAATAGCACCTTGCAAGCACATATTAATAATCTTGCTTGTTTCTTCTGTGACATCAGCACGGATATAATCAGCAACTAATTCAACAGTTAAATCACTAACAACCATAATTATTCACCTTTTTTAGTGCGCCCGCGTTTAGGCTTAACTTCTTCTGTTTTTACTTCTGCAACATCAGCAGCACTATCAGCCGGCTTAACTTCTTCTGCATCAGAATTTTCAGCCGGCTTAACTTCTTCATTAGTTACTAAATCGTCATAAGAACTATCAGCCGGCTTAATATAGCCGGCTTTTAATAAGTCCTTAGCAACAGATTCATCACTAATAGAAATAATAGCGCCTACAAAAGCAGATACAGAAAAGTTATTAATTAATCCAGAAAAACTAACTAATACTTTATAATTCATAAATCTGCCTTTCTATGGTTTACGCCATTTTCAAAGTAGCAATTTTTTGCGGTTCAACGATTTTACTATCAAGTTCAACATAGCCTACAACACCTAAAGCATGTTGTGTAGCATATTTTTCATATAAAACTTGTACTTCAACAGTATCTTTAACCATCTTAGTATAAAGGCCGGAAATATCGCCAAAAATAACCGCTACTTTACCGCTTGCCATTGTTGGCATTACATCACTTTCATATACAGGGCAACCAAGCAATGTATAGCTAAATGGCTGCTTAATATCTTGATTCAACATATAACGGCCATCAGCATCTTTAAGTTTTGCAATAACTTTGAATGTTTCCGGATTAACAATAAACGCACCATTCGCGCGATACTGTTTATTTACTTCAAGCTGTAAATTAACCAAATCATCAGCAGTTAAAACTGTAGCACTACTGGCTGTAACAGATTGAGCAGAAGATACTAAGCCTGTCATTTTATTAGCAGTACCATTAATTAATTCTTTTTCAATAAAGATAGAAATTGCTTCAGATACTTTAGCAATTACATAATTTACAAGATCGAATTCTACATTATTAACTAAAGACTTAGAAATTTTAGCTAATGCACCGGCAACATAACCGCCTAATGTAACTGTAGTAAATTTACCGGCCGTAGCAGTCAATTCATTGAAATCATCAGAATAAGCGCATACAATGCCGCCTTCTGTTTCATCGTATACAGGAAAAGCCAAATCACCTTTTACATCAAATTGACTAGACAAGGCGAATACAGGAGAAATATTTTTAACTGTTTCAATAATCTTGCTTGCGATTGTCTTAGGTACTACACTACCGCTTTTACCTGTATTAAAAGTAACTTCTGCACGCGTTTCAGTATCGGTATAACGTTCATTGCCGGTACGCAAAAATTCAGCAAAAGCACGCTTTTCAACTTCATACATATCAACCTTAGCAACAGGCGCATTAACTTTTTCAGTTGGCACATCCATAATACCGCGCTGTTCTTTGCCTAATTCAATAGTGGTATCAATGCTTGCAATTTCCGCTTGAATTTCTTTAAATTTTGCTGTTTCATCGTCAGATAAAGCACGTGTTTCAGCATCAGCTGCTTTTAACATATCATCCAACTGTTTTACTAATTCGTTACGTTTTTCAATCAATTTTTTAAAGTTCATTCTTTACCTCGCAATTTTTCAACAATATTTTTAAAATCAACATTAAAATCATCAGAGCGCTTTTCTTGTGGCGCTTCTGTAATTTCTACAACTTGCACATCATCAACTACCGCAGATGCACGATGTTCAATTAATTCTGTTGTGTTATTTCGTGTGCTAATGGATGTGGCAATATATGCCGGTGTAATATCTAAAATGCTAACTTCAATTAAATCAAAATCAGTAAGCGTTCTAACTTCTGTATTATCTTCTGTTTTCCATTCATCAGCTTTTTTTACAAAACCAAAAGACCAACCACGCAATTCATTATTCTTTGCTTTTTCGATAACTTCCGAATCCGTTACAGTCGCAACTGCATACAAGCCAATAGCATCTTCACGCAATTCAAGCACGCCTTCTTTTTGATTGCCTAACGGCCGAACATGATTAAACATTAAGCCTACATTGTCATTACGATTTAACGCCCTTGTAAATGCACCGCTTGCAATACGTTCAATAAATGCGCCACGTTCCGAATTAATCGGCCGGCTGTTTCGTTCACACACATTAACATAGCCTTCAATTTTGGCCGTTTTGCCCCTCAATTCGACTTTCACTATTCACACCCCCTTTCTCGTTCATACTATCAAAGTCAGCATATATTCCAGTGTTAGGCGTATATACTTTATTTTCTTTCGGATAATACAACACACTATCTAAACCAAGTTTTACAAATTCAATGCCTAACGGCTCTAAATCTTCATAAGCCCTAATTTCATCAATGGTAAGCCATCCTTTTTCTAATGCAATTTGATAGGATTGATAACGGCTTAACATATCTGATTTAATCAAGTCTTTCATGTCAAAGGTAAAATAAAAATCGCCTTTTTCCTTTTCCAAAAGTAAAAAGCGATTAAAGCATTCTGTTAAATTGTTCATAATCGGTACTAATGCAGTCTTTACAAATACATTGAATGCGTCATTATTTGTAAATGTATCATTGGCAAGCCCGAATAATTTATAAATCTGTTCGCTGTTAGTTTGTTTGTTTTCATTTAATTGATTTTCTGTAGCTGTACTATCAGCCGCTTCAAAGCTAACACCCTTATTCAGCACAATAACATCACTGTTATTATTGCTATATAACTTATTCCATGCTTTTTTAAGAGCATCTAACATAGCTTGAGTAAGTCGGTTTTCAGATTTTAAAAAGCCTTTTTTGCCGCCTTTACTCATTGCGCCATTTTCGTATATTAGAGCATTGTACATAGTAGATAAAAGCACAGGGTTTTCATCAATAATACCTTGCCCTTTATAACCATTTACACTATTGCGCACAACACGCATTACTTCATCATAGCGATATTTTCGCCCTTCAATTTGATACATGATAGCTCGATTAATAACACGGCCATTAGTAAGCATTACATAATTGTTATACGGCAAATACTGCAATGTATTAATATTATTGCCACGCTTATCAACGAATATCGCCCCTTCACCATCTAACAAATAATCAGTGATTAAGCTTTTCTTCATTTCATAAGCACCAATAACACCGCCTGTATCTAAATTCAATAACGTTAAACGTGCATCATTGGCAATTTCTTTTAATTCTTCTGCATTACGTTGCATTAGCTTTACAGGCAAGCCGGCAATGATACCGGATATAATATTAATCGCGCTTGCAACCGCCGGAATACTCATGGCTTGTTCGCGTGTTATTCGTGTATCAAACACACGCCCATTAAGCAATACATCAAGTTCTTCTTCATTGTTATTATTTTGTACTGTTGCATCAGCGCTATCACGTTGTTCAACGCTCCAAAAATTAAAAATTCCCATATTCACCACCCTCTAATATTGAACAGCCCAATCAATACAACGATTAAGCAAGTTATCTTGATAAGATAGAAAAGCTGCGTTAATCGTTGATACAGTCATATCTATTTTGCCGTTGCTTTTCTTCTTATTTACATACCTATTCATATTAGTATCATAAGTACATTTTGCATTTTCAAAGTTGATTTCAAGTAGCTTATTGCGTTTATCATAAACAAGCCGCCCATCTTCTATTAATTCTGCGATCCATTTAGTAGCCGGATGCAAAACGCTGCTATGCTGTTTAATTTCAACACAATCAATACCGAATTCTTCCCATTTCTGCGCACTAGATAACGCATTGTATCGGTCGTACCCTAAACTCATAACAGTAACATCATACATACTAGCTAATTCTTCAACATACTTTTCAATTACACCATAATCAACTGTTCTATATCCACACGGAATACAAAACCCCGATTTAATAAAATCTTGATATGGGATACGTTCTAAGCGGCTTTTTTCTTCTATTTTATCTTCAGGAATGAAAGCCATAGAATGAGTTAGTAACCTATTTGTATCTTCATCAAACGAAACCATAGATACAGCACAGTTATCATTGCTCATAGATAAGTCAACACCTACAAATACTTGTCTACCGCTCCATTCAATTTCATTTACTGCACCACGTTTTAAATCGGCAATATTGATAAAACTTTCAGAGCCTACGCCCGAATAAATAATATTACAATGCTTAGTTATGAAATTTTCGCGCTTGCTTTCCATCTCAATGGCTTTTTGTCGCTTATCCTTCAAATCATCCATAACTTGCACTACTTCTAATGCTAAAGGGTTAGCATGCTCTAATACTTCATCATTTGTTGCCCATCCTTTTACATCATCCGGTTCATAAAGCAAAGAAAATATTTTATCATCATCAACCGCACCATTTAAAACACGCTTAGCATATAAAACTTCATCCTCAAATGGATTGCTTGCAGTAGGGTATTTTGTAGAAATAATAAAACCTAATTTATTTAGTATAGTCAGCTGCCCCGAACGCATAGCTTCAATGGCGTATGTATTCGGTAAAGCGCCTGTTTCATCTACCAAAAATACATTCGGTAAACGGCCATCAAGTCGACTATTAGAATAATTCAACGGAATATATTTACTATTCGTGATATTACATAATATATAATCACGCAATACTTTAAACTTTTGTTGACCGTCATATTTTCCCATAAGCGCAGGACTTGCAAGCCTTATTTCTTCAATAGCGCTTTTAATTTCACGGCTTAACGTGCCATCCGGCGCAACGCTGTAAAACTTAGAAAATTTAGGTTCAATAAAAAATAGCAAAATAAAAAGAACGGCTACTAAAAATGTTTTACCGTTCTTTCTGCATATCTCCAATATGACATTTTCATACCTACGCTTATTCGGGTTATCACGATGCACAGTACATAATGTAGCAATGATTAATAGCCACTGAAAGCCCGCCAAACAATTATATATACTTTCACCTACTCTAACACCTTTAGGCATCACCATTAACTTTAATAGTTCACCTATAAGCGTTATTTTCTTATCATCAAGCATATATTCTTTATCTTTGTTATTAGCAATGCGCATAAATTCTTTACATTGCAGCTTAACATATTTAGGCGCTGTTACTTGCTCATTGACAACTGCATCAGCGTATACATAAGCTTTATGCTTTTTATCAATCATTATTGCCACCACTTAAGATATTAATTAACGGATCCGCAGCTTCTTTTTTATTGTTAGCTACCAAAGAACCTAATTTCGCACGGCTTGCCGGCGATAAACACAATGAATCTGCTAAACGTAAAAACGTACGCACTAACTTTTCATTTGAATTTACAAATTGCGCCACGCCCGCCAATTCGGGCTTATCCGTTACAAGCTTATTTGAAGTTTTTAACATCACCGCATTAACCGCCGTTTGTTCAATTAAAAATGTATCAAGCGTACTTAAAACATCAGCCGATTTTAAAGCATCAACTAAAAAATCAAATACTTCAATTTGTTCTGCATTGAAATAATCCGGCGCTACAACTTCACCATCAACTTTAAATTTATTTTCAACCGCTAGCCGATTTTCTTTTTCTTCTTTTGTTAAGTGCTTGCGTGTTGTGCTTGCAAGCTTAGCCGGCCTTGCCATTCAATCACACCTTTCAAATATATATAATTCGCGTGAATTTAGGGAACATTTCATAAATTGAGGTGGAGCAGTCGGTGTCGGCTATATTCATATAAATTATAAAAATTTTGGCGGGGGTACTAAATTTTTCAGAGTTTTTCTGTCAATTTCTCCATTATCCGCCATTCTATGATGTGCCTTACACAATGTAATTAAATTATTTTCATGCGTTCGCTTGCTCCACGCCTTGCTCAATGGTTCTATGTGGTGTACTTCTAACTGTTCGCCAAAGCTTACATACTTATCATGATACCAACAATAAGCACACATAAATTTATCACGTGCTTTTATTTTATCTCGTGTATGCTGCCACTCTTTAGACCATCTAAAGCGCTGTATCTTCTTTCTTTCTTCACTAGCATTATTATAATCACGCTTATAATCTCGCTTAGGATTGCCACACTTATGCCCTGTTCGCTCGTTGTAAATCATACCGCACCGGCTGCACGTTTTAAACATATACCCCGCCCCCTATGATTGGGTAGGGTTATCATGCATAGGCTCGGTATGTTTCATAGCATGCTTAGCATCTATATAACACTTACAGCGCCCTGTGCCACCTACCACTATATTATTAGCTACACAATACATATTTACATTATTCAAACATCGTTCATCATGACATTTTATTACTACCTTTGTTTCTTTCATATAAAGCCTTTGATATATTTATACAGGTTTTATTGTATTTTCCCGCAAATATATTTCACTTTCTTATAAATTTATTCATAATCAATGAATACTTCAATCATTTTTACATAACAAAAAAGCGCCAACATTTTCAGTTAGCGCTAATTTATCATGTAATATAGGAGAAGTTGAGGTGTAATAGCCGCCAATAAAAACTATTACAAACTAACTATAACATATTTACGATGTAACATTTTATATCTTTTGTTATCTTTCTTTATCTTTTGTATCATTTTTGCACTTTTGTATACTTTTTGCTAGATTTTTCAAACATTCACTATGTAATTTACCGCGAATATAAGCTTCACTATATTCTTTTTCAAAAAAATCACTCATGCTTTCTTGTATATCAGTCCACTTCTTATAGTGTAGATACTTTGATTTTAATAAATAACGTTGTTCCGGATTACTTAATTCATTAACAAGTGCTTCTATATAGTCACGATGATTAATATATTCATCCCAAACTTCACTTAATGCATGTTGTAAATCAACAATCTTAGCAGCACATTCAGCGACTGTATCACTTGTACCGCCCTCTTGAACGCATATACTCTTATATGTGGCTGTTATCTTTTTACTTTTCTCATTGTAAAACTCCAAGCTATCAATAATACTATTTACTTTTTCATCAAGATCTTTAACGCTATCTAATAATTTTCTTGTTTCATTAACCGTCATACTAAATAATTGTACCTTCCTTCTTTAATTAGCAGGAAACCAAATATATTTTTCACGCTTGCTATAATCAATCAATATACGCTTATAGGCTTTATATGCTTTAACATTTTGCCTATTCTCTTTCTTTTCTGCGCCAAATAAGTTATAAGCTTTAGACCGCATCATAAATCTAGTATTCATCTTTACACCCTTTCAAATCTTTTAATCAAACAACTAGATTAGCCGTTACTAACGCCCTAGCCATTGCCGGCACAACGCTATTACCAATTCTCTTGACTTGTTCCTTGATTGAATATTTCCGCCCTTGATAGTCAAATTCTAGTTTGTAATCATCGGGGAACCCTTGAGCCCTTGCGAGTTCCCGAG
>ENA-OPBM01000737-OPBM01000737.1-human-gut-metagenome-genome-assembly--contig:-NODE-737-length-24320-cov-5.270554_pt1 | contig 24320 bp, 24 predicted proteins | sample MGYA00241069_ERZ501454 | MGnify/ENA primary metagenome ERZ501454 (study PRJEB25962, sample SAMEA2042625) | human gut metagenome | biome: human gut; feature: human-associated habitat; material: faeces... | reverse complement strand
CCTGAAGCAAATCAACTCCGACATCCTCGGCGGAGCCATCTCCCTGCGGGGAATCCTCTACAACCGCGTCGTAGGCGACGGCATGGCCTGGGCCAACGCGGAATTGCGGCTCCGGCTCTTCGATTTCCGACTTTTCGGCCAGGAGTGGTACATCACCACGAATCCCTTTTTCGACCTGGGTATCGTCACCCGTCCGTTCCGGGCAGAAGAGCTGCAGGCCGTCGGGAACGACGCTTCCGTCCCGGACGACATCCGCAAGGCGATATACAGTGGCGAAAGGGAGACGCCCCACATGAGTGCCGGACTCGGTATCAAAATCGTGATGAACCGCAACCTCGTCCTGTCGGTCGAATACGGCATTCCCTTCGACCGGCGCGACGGTACGAACGGCCTCTACCTGAACATGAACTACCTCTTTTGACGAAGACATGGACAAATGTCCGACTGAAATGCGCGACGAAGAGCTCTGGCAACTCTTTCCGATAATACTCGTACCTTACGATACATCGTGGCCGGAGGCCTATCGCAGCGAAAGTCTCCGGCTGCGGGAAGCCGTCGGGAGCGACATCGTCCGCATCAGCCATATAGGGAGTACAGCCGTTCCCGGCCTGACGGCCAAGCCGACGATAGACATCCTGCTGGAGATAGAACCCGATACCTACCTGCCTACCTGCCTGCCGGCCCTGCCTGTACATATGGAAACCTGCAGTTATCTCTACACGCCGCAGCCGCAAAATCCGCCGCCGGGAATGATGTACATGAAAGGCTATACCCTCCGCGGCTTCGAAAGGCAGACCTAACACCTGCACGTCCGATACCCCGGCGACTGGGATGAACTCTATTTCCGTGACTACCTGTGCATCAATGTGAAAGCTGCCGCCCGCTATGCAGCGCTCAAAATGCGCCTCATGCGGCCATACGAACACGACAGGGACGCCTATACCGCTGCGAAAGGCGGTTTCATCCGGGAGTGCACGGCCCGTGCACGCGCCCTTTGGCCGGAAAAACATCTCCTCTGACTCCCGCCCGGCGGAGTTATCGGAAAAGGAGCGGCGGAAGGTAGAGAAATCACCTTCCGCCGCTCCCTCAGGAGAAAATTCCCCCTGCAAGCTATACCAGTCCAGCAAACCCCATGAATGCCATGGCCAAAATACCGGCCGTGACGAGCGCCACCGGCACGCCCCGCATCGCCTTGGGTACGTCGTTGAGCTCAAGCCGTTCTCGGATGCCCGAAAAGACGACCAGTGCGAGGGCGAACCCCACCGCAGTGGACACGGCATAGGTAAAAGACTGGAGCAGATTGTAATTCTTCTGCACGAGCAGTATCGCTACGCCGAGCACGGCACAGTTGGTCGTGATGAGCGGCAGGAAGATGCCGAGTGCCTGATAAAGTGCCGGACTTATCTTCTTGAGAATTATCTCGACCATCTGCACAAGAGCCGCAATCACGAGGATGAAAACAATAGTCTGCATGTACTCTATGCGAAGCGGCACGAGTACATAGTATTGCAGCAGATATACCACGATGGAGCTGATGGCCATGACGAACACCACCGCCGCCCCCATGCCGAGCGAGGTATTCACCTTGTTCGACACACCCAGAAACGGACATATGCCGAGAAACTGGGCCAGCACGACATTATTGACGAAAATCGCCCCGATTATGATTGCAAAATATTCCATCTGTTCTTGTTTTTAATCCTTAAACATCGCCGGACGACCGTCTATCGCAGTCGGGCTGTCGCCTTATTGAACAATACCATCAGGTATCCCAGCACGAGGAAAGCTCCCGGAGCGAGCACGAAGGCAATCATACCGTCGCCCTCGATGAATTTGTATCCGAAAACCGAACCGCTGCCGAGTATCTCCCTCACCGCACCGATGACCGTCAGCGACAGGGTGAAACCGAGCCCTATGCCCAAACCGTCGAGTGCCGAATCCAACACGTTGTGTTTGGACGCGAACGCTTCGGCGCGGCCGAGAATAATGCAGTTCACGACGATAAGGGGAATGAATACTCCCAGCGTCTCGTAAAGCGACGGTACATAGGCCTCCATCAGAAGCTGGATAACCGTCACGAACGAGGCTATCACAACGATGAATGCCGGAATACGCACCTTGTCGGGTATCAGGTTCTTGATGAGCGAAATGACGATGTTCGACATGATGAGTACGAACATGGTGGCTATGCCCATGCCCGCCCCGTTGATAGCCGAAGTAGTGGTTCCCAGCGTGGGACACATACCCAGTATCAGCACGAAGGTAGGGTTCTCCCTGATAATTCCCTTCAGCAGTATATTGAATCTTTTCATTGCCGTTTCCCTTTCTGTTCGTTATCACCCGAAACATGATTCGCAGAGGAAGATGTGGCGCCCGACGAGACATCGGTGTTCTCCGTCTGCAGCGTGGCTCCGGAAACCGTATCGCCGACAACACCCGCAGAAGCAGACTCCGTATCCGTTCCGGCCTCCGTGTCTGCCGACGGAGTCGCTCCCGAGGCGGTATCCGCCTCTTCGTTCCGGCCGGTAGCACCGCTCGCCGAATCCGACGTTGCGGCTTCCGCTTCCCGCCCCTGCCGCGACGATGTTGCCCCGCTCGAAGCGTCCCAGCCCGAAGCATCCGCCCCGCTCACCTCGAGGAACGCGGTATAAGCGAGGCTGACTGCCTGTATATAGGCTCTGGAGGATATCGTGGAAGCGGTTATCGCATCGATATCGCCTCCGTCCTTACGCACGGACATCTTCACCTCCGCCGGACTTTTGCCGAGAAGACTTGCCTGGACAGGATTGCCCTCCTCGGCGAGTTTCGCCCCGAGACCCGGAGTCTCCGTCTGTTCCAACACCTGTATGTTCCGTATCCTGCCGTCGGGTCCGAAACCTACCATTATCCGGATTGGGCCGCCGAAACCGGAAGCGAAACTTTCCACCGCATAGCCGGCCACAGTCTGTCCCATCCGGGCCGTATAGACATACACCGAATCATTGCCTGCCGCTACGGCCTGCATCTCGTCGGCGGGCGTATTATCGAACGGCGGGAGTACCTGTGCCAGTGCATCCGCCTTTTTGTGCAGTTTCGCCTGAGCGATGGGCGCCTCCGTCACACGGTACACCAGTCCGACCGCCGAGGAGGTGACCGCAGTGATGCCCAGCAACACCACGACCATATTTACCAGAGAACTTTTCATAACTGTCAGGCCCTCGCTTTTCTGACCGCACCGAAGCGGCGTGGTTTCACATATTTGTCTATCAGGGGGACGAAAGCGTTCATGATGAGGATAGCGAACGACATCCCTTCGGGATACTGTCCCCAGATACGTATCAAGACCGTAATAGCCCCGATACCGATACCGTAGAGCAACATTCCGCGATTGGTCATGGGGGAAGTCACATAATCGGTCGCCATGAAGATGGCTCCGAGCAGCGCACCGCCCGTCAGCAGATGGAATACGGGGCTCATGTACTGGTCGGGATTCACGGCCCAGAGAATACCGGTGAAGAGCGCCATGGTACCGAGCACATAGACCGGAATACGCCACGTTATCACCCTGCGCACGAGCAGCCAGACAAAACCGAGCAGCAACGCCACGGCGGACACCTCACCGAACGAGCCGCTCTTGAAACCGACCAGCAGGTCCTGATAGCTGAACATCCGCATCGCCTCCGGTACGGTCATCCCGCTGGCCAACGCCCCCTTCATCGCGGAGAGCGGCGTGGCCCCCGTAGCGGCATCGGCCACTTCAGGGAAAGTGGTCATCGCCACCGGGAAAGAGAGCAGCATGAAGACACGCCCCACAAGCGCCGGATTGAAGGGATTTTTACCGAGGCCTCCGAAGGTCATCTTGCCGACACCTATTGACACGAGCGCCCCCACGGCGACCATCCACAGCGGAATGGACGAGGGCAAATTGAAAGCCAGCAGCATCCCCGTCACGACAGCCGACCAGTTATTGACCGTAAGCGGTCCGCGCAGCAGAAAACGCTGTATAAGATACTCGAACACCACGCAGCAGGCCACCGATGTGCATGTCACCAACAACACGCTGAACCCGAACACCCATGTGGATACCGCAAGCGCCGGAAGCAGCGCAATCACCACATCGAGCATCAGCCGCGACGTAGTCTGCTGTCCGTGGACATGCGGAGAGGGTGAAACAATCAAATTCTTATCCATATCGATTTCGTTTCTCTTCTTTTCAACCGAACCTCGCAGCGTCTTCTTCCCGGTCGGAACGAAACCGTCACCGGAACGGAAAAAGCCGCCGCTTCCGCCGTTACCGTCCCTTCCGGGAACGTATTATCTTCATCACCTCCGTTTTGCCGAGCCGGATATAGTCCAGCAGGGGCAGTGCCGAAGGACATTTCCAGGAACACGAACCACACTCGATGCAGTCGGTCACACGGTGTGCCTCGGCTTCGTCCCAGACCGCTTTCTGTGAAAGTTTGGAGAGCAGATAGGGCTCCAGTCCCATCGGACACACGCTCACGCACTTGCCACAGCGGATACATGACTGCTCCGGCATGCGCCGCGATGCGCTTTCGGGCAACACCAGAACGGCCGACATTCCTTTCACCACCGGAGCACCGAGGTGCGCCATGGCCCTGCCCATCATGGGGCCGCCGGCAATCACTTTGCCCGTATCGGCAGGCAGACCACCACAGTAATCCAGCAACTCCGAACCAGCCGTTCCAATCCGAACCTTCAGATTGGCCTGGCGGACGAGCGAAGGCCCCGTCACCGTCACGACGCGCTCTATCAACGGTTTGTTTTTCTGTACTGCGTCATACACCGCCAGCGCGGTACCCACATTCTGGACAATGGCTCCCACATCGATGGGCAGGCCGCCGCTCGGCACCTCCCTTCCGGTCAGGGCCGCTATCAGATGCTTCTCGCTCCCTTGCGGATATTGTACCTTCAGGGGCACGACCTCCACCTCGGGGGCCGAAACGGCCGCAAGCTGCCGAAGCGACCCGATGGCTTCCGGCTTGTTGTTCTCTATGCCGACCATTACTCGTTCCGCCCCGAGAGCACGGGCCAGAATCCGGATACCCGTCAGCAGCTCCTCGCCGCGTTCGAGCATCACCCGGTAGTCATCCGTCAGGTAAGGTTCGCACTCCACTCCATTGATAATGAGGAACTCCGCCTTCCTGCCATCCGGAACGGAGAGCTTCACCTGAGTAGGAAAGGTAGCCCCCCCCATGCCTACGACTCCCGCAGCCCCCACTTTGGCGACTATCTCCTGCGGCGAAAGAGTGCATTCGCGTATTATCCTGTCGCTCGTATCGATGCCCTCCATCCATTCGTCCGGCTCCGTCTTTATTGTCACGCCCGGCCGACGCAAGCCCGCCGGGTCGAGATAGCTGTCGACGGCCGTGACCGTTCCCGTGACAGAGGAATGTATGTTGCTCGAAACGAATCCGGTACTCCTGCCTATCAACTGCCCCGTACGTACCCGTTCGCCCTTCGTCACCACCGCTTCGGCGGGGGCTCCGATGTGCTGCGACAAAGGTATCGTCACCGTCTCCGGAAGGGGCATGGTCTCGATGGGGCAGTCCCGACTTATCTTACTGTCCGACGGATGAATACCGCCTATGGGAAATGTTTTCAACATACTCGTAGGATTTCTAATTCTCTGATTTTCCACGCTGTTCCGGCTCTTTCGCCGCCGAGGCCGGCCGCACAGACGACAGGTCGGCGACAGCCTCCGCTTTCCGTGCGGGAGCCGGGAAATTCACGTCGTGTATGGCTCCCGTCGGACACTCCGGCACGCACTTCCGGCACAGACGGCACTTGTTGAAATCGATATATGCCAGGTTGTTCACCAGCGTTATGGCATCGAAAGGACATGCCTTGACACACTTCCCGCACCCTATACAGGCAGCCGTACAGCTTTTGCGGGCAACTCCGCCCTTATCCCGGTTCATACAGGCTACATAAACCCGTCTGTCATGCGGCCCCTTCTTACGCAGTTCAAAAAGCATCTTCGGGCACTTCTTCACGCATGCTCCGCAGGCCGTACATTTCTCCTGGTCCACGACCGGCAGTCCCGTTTCCGGGTCCATATGCAGCGCATCGAAATTGCAGACGGCCACGCAGTCGCCCTTGCCGAGGCAGCCGAACGCACATCCCGTTTCACCGGCATAGAGCGCCGCCTCCACGGCACACGACGACGCACCGTCATAGACACTGTTCCGAGGCCGGTTGGCTTGCGAACCGTTGCAGCGCAGTACGGCCACCATCGGTTCCCGTTCCGGCGCCGCCTTCCCGAGGAAATCGGCGATACGCTTCATGGTCTCCGCACCGCCCACCGGGCAGAACAATCCGGACATATCGTCCACACCGACCGCGGTGGAGGCGAAAGTACGGCAACCGGCATAACCGCAGCCGCCGCAGTTAGCCCCCGGCAACATCTTTTCGACATCGTCGATACGCGGGTCCTCATACACCTTGAACTTCTGCGCCACGAAATACAATATCAATGCGCAGAGTACACCCAGCACGCATAGCGTGAGGATTGTATATCCCAATATGCCCATTTATATCTTTCTTAATTTAAAAATGATATCCCTTTCAATACGATGGCGGAAACAGGCGAGCACTGCATAATAGACCGCTATCGCTCCGAGCGACGAAAGCCCCGCCGCCGTTTCGGAAAAACCCGCCTCGAACATCACCAGCAACACCGCCACCATGATGAAGAAGGGGAATATGTAGGCATATGTCGCAGCCTTTATCCCCATCTTCCGTTCGATGGAAACCATCACTTCATCACCGACCTCGTACAGGCCGGCCGAGGCGGTAAGCAACGACACCACCTTGTCCCGACTCTCTCCCATACCGCAGGCTTTCGCAGCCTTACACGTAGCGCAGGCACCCTCGACGGTCATCTCGACATCGATACGGTCGCCCTCGACCAGTACCACCCTGCCCTTATGTTCTATCGGCTTTTCCATACTCGTCCGACTGTGCGGTCAAAACCCGTACTTACTGGTTATGGGCATCACCCTGAGTACCCCGAAAGGACAGGTGGAAACCCTCAGCGTCGGGCAGAACTGTTTTCTTTTCTGTTCGTTGCGCAGTATCATGGCATATATCTTATGCACCACTTCGGCATCGAACCCCGCATTGATTATCTCTTCGCGCGACTGGCCCTCCTCTATCATGCGGTATATGACCGAATCGGTGATGTCGTAAGGCGGAAGGTAGTCTGTATCCTTCTGTTCGGGACGTAGTTCAGCGGAAGGCGCCTTGAGCAGAATGTTCTCCGGAATCACCTCCCCGTTACGGTTGATATAGCGGGCGATATCGAACACCTCGCTCTTATACACGTCGCCTATCACACTGAGCATCCCGGTATGGTCGCCGTAAAGCGTTCCCCACCCCAGAGCCAACTCGCTCTTGTTCGAGGTATTGAGCAAAATATGTCCAAATTTGTTGGAGAGGGCCATAAGCAGCACGCCCCGGATACGGGCCTGGATATTCTCCTCCGTTACCCCGAACTCGGTATCCTCGCCGAATACCGGATTCATGCTATCGACCACACTGCGGTAAATGTCCGTAATGGGAACGATGTCGTACTGCATACCGAGCGTGCGTACCATCTGCATGGCATCTTCCACCGAATGGTCGCTCGAAAACTGCGACGGCATAAGCAGCACCCGGACGTTTTCCGCCCCGAGCACTTCGACCGCAAGCGCCGCGACAACGGCGGAATCGATACCGCCGGAGAGTCCGAGGCAAGCCCTGGAATAACCGTTTTTGCGGAAAAAATCGGCCAGTCCGAGCTTGATGGCCCGATATACGTTCCGCGTCTTATCCTGATAAGGCACCTCCATGGGTTCGTGGACACCACCGAGCTCCACCACCCGATAATCCTCCTCGAAACCCGCAAGCAGGGCCAGCGGTTTTCCTTCGGCACTGAAAACGGCCGACGAGCCGTCGTATATCACATCGGTATTGGCTCCCACCTGATTGACGAACACCACATCCGTTCCCAGCCGGTAAGCCATTCCGGCGAAAAAATCGTAACGTTTTTCGATGCGCTGACGCGCGTATTTGCTCGAACCGATATTTATCACTGCATCCGCACATCCGGAACATTCGTCCGGGTGCATGATGTCCTCTCCGACCACAACAGCGATTTTCCGCCCGGCGACCTGTATGAATTCGCGCCCCCGGCCCGGATAAAGAAACGTGGCGTCGTCGCGCTGAAGGATATGCTTTCTCGTAATATATCCGACTATCTTGCGGTTCTGGATGAAAGCCGCAGCACTGACCGTCCACCGTCCCTCCTGTACGGGAAGCCCCACCAGAGCCGAAATGCCGTCGCAGCAGGCCGCTATCTCGACAAGCGCCTCCTCGCAAAGGTCAAGAAAATTCACCTTGTTCAGCAAATCGTAGGCAGGCGCCCCGCTTATCGACTGTTCAGCGAACACCACCAGGTCGGCGCCGTCGGCCTTGGCTCTCTGGACGGCATCCATGATTTTGAGTTTGTTGTTTTCGAAAGCTCCGATGGTATAATTTAGCTGAGCAATTGCGATTCTCATTTTTCCGACATTAAAAAAACCAGCAACAAATATACGATTTTTCGGTAACGATGAACCGGAAAGCGCATCTTTTTCTTTAACATTGAAGCTGTTATCCGGACTGAAAAGGCCGACACACGATTCATGCGCCTGAACTGTAATCCGTTAAGGGAGCAACGGGATAGCCCGCGGACTCCCCGCCATACGCCGTCAGGACCGACGGATAATGGAATAGGACGAAAACAGGACAGGACAAAAGGTTGCAGGAAACCGTATTTTACAATATCCTGCGCTCGACGGCCCGGCGAAAACTGCAACCGAACCCGAAAAACCGGCCGGGACGAAGAATATGACGGATTTTTCGCCAAATTTGCCGGAAACAAACCATACCATGGACAACAGACAGACAGCTCCCGACGAGATACTGAACCGCCACGGTATCCGCCCCACATCTGTCAGGATACTCATATACAAAACGATGAACCGTTTCCACGACACGTTCAGCATGGCCGATTTGGAAGAGGCGCTGGACAGCGTGGACAAATCCACCCTTTTCAGAACACTGGCCCTGTTCGCCGAACACCATCTGGTGCATCTCCTCGAAGACGGCAGCGGCTCCACCAAATACTGCATCTGCCGAAACGACCATATCTGCGGCATCGAGGAACTGCACTGTCACTTTTACTGCGAAGCCTGCCACAAGACCTTCTGTCTGGACCACACGCATATCCCCGCCGTACGCTATCCCGCAGGGTTCGAAGTACGACAAATCGACTACCTGCTCAAAGGGCTCTGCGCATCATGCAGGGCGAAACGGCACGAGTGACATTTGCAACCCGGTTGCACTCCGGCCCTCCTATCTTTGCCGACAGAAACACAATCGGCAATCATATGAACAAAGGACAAAAAAACACCGTAGTGCGCATTGCAGCGAGCGCACTGCTTCTCGGCACCGCCTGGCTGCCGCTACTGTCACCGGCCCTGCACATCGCCCTGTGCGCGGCAGCCTATCTCGTCATCGGTGCCGACATCCTTTTCCGGGCAGTCCGCAACATCCTGCACGGCAAAATCTTCGACGAGAACTTTCTGATGTCGGTCGCGACCGTCGGCGCATTTGCCATCGGCGAATACCCGGAAGCGGTCGCGGTCATGCTGTTCTATCAGACCGGAGAGCTGTTTCAGGATATGGCCGTAGTCCGGAGCCGCAAATCCATCGCAGCGCTGATGGATATCCGTCCCGACTACGCCAATCTGGAAGATGCCCGTGGAGAACTGCACCGGGTAGCACCGGATGATGTCCCGGCCGGCAGCATCATCGTCACCAAGCCGGGCGAGAAGATTCCGCTGGACGGCGTCATCGTAGCCGGTTCATCCGCACTCGACACCGCAGCCCTTACGGGCGAAAGCCTGCCGAAGGAGGTGACCGAACACGACATCGTCCTCAGCGGCAGCCTCAACATGACCGGCCTGCTCCGGATACGGACGACCGGCGTTTACGGCGAATCGACGGTAGCCCGCATCCTCGACCTGGTAGAGAACGCAGACACGGGCAAGGCCGCCACCGAGAAATTCATCACCCGGTTCGCCCGCTATTACACCCCCGCCGTCGTCATCGCCGCCCTTCTGCTGGCGGTCGTCCCACCCCTGCTCGCCGGAGGGGATTGGCTCGTATGGCTCAACCGGGCTCTCATCTTTCTGGTCATCTCCTGTCCCTGTGCCCTCGTGGTATCCATCCCGCTCACCTTTTTCGCCGGCATAGGAGGTGCATCCCGCAAAGGGATTCTCATAAAAGGGTCCAACCATCTGGAAACACTGGCCCGTGTCCGTACCGTCGTCTTCGACAAGACCGGTACGCTGACCGAAGGCAGCTTCACCGTCACGGCCGTCCACCCGGAAATCATTCCGGAGACGGCATTGCTGGAAACGGCCGCACTGGCCGAAAGCTACTCCGACCATCCCGTGGCAGCCTCGCTGCGACGCGCCTATGCCCGGCCGCTCGATAAATCGCGGGTATCGGATATGGAAAACTTTGCCGGAGAAGGCATCCGGGCAAAGGTAGACGGATACGAAGTATATGCCGGAAACGAGAAACTGATGCACCGTGCCGGCGTGGTTCCGAAACCGTGCGAATGCAAAGGGACCATCATCCATCTGGCAACGGACGGCAGCTACGCCGGACACATCGTCATCTCCGATACGGTCAAACCGCAGTCGTCCGCAGCCATCGCCCGGCTGAAAAGCGAGGGCATAGAGAAGGTGGTCATGCTGACAGGCGACCGCCCCGACGTCGCCGACGAGGTGGCCCGCCAGCTCGGCATGGACGAACTGTACGCCGGCCTGCTGCCTGCGGACAAAGTACAGCGCGTGGATGCCCTGACGGCGTCGGAAAGCAAATCGGCCCGGCTCGCCTTCGTGGGCGACGGCATCAACGACGCACCGGTACTGAAACGGGCCGACGTGGGAATTGCCATGGGGGCGGCCGGAAGCGACGCAGCGATAGAAGCGGCAGACGTCGTACTGATGGACGACAATCCGCTCCGGATAGCCGAAGCCGTCGCCCTATCCCGCCGGACGATGCGCATCGTCATGCAGAACATCGTATTCGCCATCGGGATAAAAGCCGCCATGCTGCTGTTAGGCGCCTTCGGTATCGCCAACATGTGGGAAGCCGTCTTCGCCGATGTGGGCGTTACGGTACTGGCAGTCCTGAATTCCCTGCGGGCAATGCGCTCCGAATAATCCCACGGCGGATACCGATAAAACGGTATCCGCCGTATGCTGCCAACGTTCGGGGAGCGAACCTCCGTTCCTGTCCCCTACGGCAGGCGCAGAAGCCGTACCATATCCGGAACATCCGATATCGTAAAATTTCTGCCGCGGCAATTTGGAGAATTGATTTTTCTACTTATCTTTGCACCCGCTTAAGGTTAATAACCGCACGGTGCCATAGCTCAGATGGTAGAGCAAAGGACTGAAAATCCTTGTGTCCCCGGTTCGATTCCTGGTGGCACCACTGGAAAAACTCCGAAGTACTTCACAATTAAGTATTTCGAAGTTTTTCTTTTTTTATAACAAAATAAGAAGTTCCCTATAAATTGTGCGATTGAACGCTTATAAATGCGCTTAAACCGTTTTATTAAACGGCATTAATGAACGTCTTTACTCCTCAATCTGATTAATGGTCGGATTAAAATTAGAAACACACCGCATCTTCGATAGTAGTAACTACTTTTCGTAAATCACACCAATTTACGTCACACTAAGATTTTACCGACCAGCAATATGTTCCTACCAAGCAAAGACCATATATTCTGGATAAAATCGATTACTATACATACTATAAAAACAAATCTTGGTTAAAAGGGAAGAGCCCGGTGCAATACCGAGCTCTTGCGATTAACGGATAATGTTTATCCGTCCAACTTTTGGAGCGCTTCACAACAAGTAGTCACCTGTATCTATAGCTTATAACTTTGTACATTCGATAAGTTTATATGTTGTTTTAGGTTTCGTTGCAATAAGGTTTATGTCTTGATATTCAATACATTTTATTCTATATTGATGAAGTTCACCTAATGTTATTCCATTAAATATATTAGATTCATCCGTTGTTCCATTTATTTTCTTGTTATCACAAATAAAGACCCACTTACCTTTGTTCAGAACTGTACCAGTAGCAAAATAACCAATAAACTCAGTTGTTACTTCTTCTAGTTCTGTGTGTGTATTTAAATAATCATATACTTTTGAAATCGCATCTAAAGATATTGTAGAACCTGATATACTCTTTTCTAATGTCGATTTAACCCATTTATGTTTAAATGACAATTTATTCATTTCCAATACTTGGAGAAAAGAACGCATACTACTTAGCGTATGCCCTTGTAATTCTTCTATTTTTTCTTTCAATCCATCTAACGAGTCTATTGAGAAGATTTCATCAATTTTCTGTAAGGTAGACGATATCCTTGACGCTTCTCCAAACATATCAAATGTTTCATTTAGAATAAAATGCACATCAAAAGATGCAGCTTGTAATGCACAAGCTTTCATATTTGCTTCAGAAGCATGCTGCTTACCAAACCTTTTAATATGACAGTTACGTATCATGGCTTGATATCTATCTAAAGCATTTGTTAAAACATCCACATCTATGTTATGGGAATTTTCAATATCACTGAATGCAATACAAGACATTATTTTACCATTTTGTAAAGAACGCAAAATTAGTTCTTCATCATCAATAGCATCATAATTACAGTAAAACCCATCATCTGGTAGCATAAAAGGCTGTATCTGATTTGCAGCAAGAGGTGTGGCTATAATATCATTTGCATCTTTTACAATTACATCAAAATAACTACCATCTTCTGGTTCTTGATATATAGACAATAAATCAATAACTTGACCTTTAAATAAATTTAAACGTTTCTCGCTAATCCTAACAGCAAGATATTTATAACATAACTCATTATCATGCGGATATAATAGACACAAATATCTGGTGTCAAAAATATCTGTCGCTATGAAGATTTGTGGTACTTCATAGAAAACAATAACTTCTATAAAATTTAATCGAATCATATTGCTTTCGGTTGAAGAGTTATTTCTCTATATTGAATTTCAGCATTGTTTAAATCAAACAATGTTGTATGCCACCAAGTATAATGATTTGCACAATTCCGACTCGGGGTTTTTAGCATCACACCATATTCTGGGCGCATCGTTATTTCCGCAATTCCATGTAAATGCTTCAGGAAAGGAAGTTTTGCCATAGAACGGGCATCTTCTAACGTACAAAGTGAAGATAATCCAGAAGCCTGCCACAGTTTATTATCAAAGTTTCTATATGGATATAGTTCTGCATGAGGTTTTAAATCACCCTCAGTCATAACACCATTTTCTTGAATTAGGCGAAATAAAGGCTCTCTATTATATGCAACTACGATATCTTCGGGAGGTGTGTTGTCAGGCAACTTCTTAGCCCAAGAAACTTTATATTCATTCCTATATTCTGTCAATTTTATTGGTGTATACATATGGCTTGATGAGGATTGATGTTATCTTTAAAGTATACAAAGATAATATCTAATATTTATTTTTTGCAATTTATTGAACGTCTTTTATTCCGAAGATTTTTTTCTGCAAAATACTACCTTTGTATCAAGAAATCATTCGTTGCAACGATACGCAAAACGAGAAGTCCAACAGTGGAGCAAATAAAAGGAGATTACTTTTGCACTATTTCTGAAAAGCAATGATATACATCCACTTGAGGTATATTATGATTCCTGGTGGCACCACTTTGAAAATGGAATTGCATTCGCTGCGACTCCATTTTTTATTATTATGATGCCGGTAAAATACGGCAGCGGCTGCTCTTCTGCCCCGCCGGCCGGCTTTCCCCTTTCCGCCAAAGTACGGCAGGCTTTCAAGCACACTACCCGCACACCGTCGCAGGGGCGACAATCAATGAAAAGAGGCGGTTCTCGTATAGCCGACCAGGCCGCCTGCCCGACGTCCCCCATTCCACACAGCAAATCTTCGCTCTATTTCCTGCGCATAACGGGGCTATCGCAAGGGGCCCGATACCGCACCGCCGGCCCGAAATCTGTGTATCGGGAATCCTCCAGACCATATACCGTCCCGAACGAAAGGCACGGAATATGCAATCAATATCATACGGGCATATCGGCCGACCCGAGCATCAGCTCTGTACCCGCATGGCCACGGCTCCAAATACCGGACAACCGAGAAACATTAAAAACACAATCATATGGACACGAAAATAGTAATAGAAAATGCGGAAATATTCAACGGGAAAGACCCCGAAACCGTCAAAGGCAACATCCTGATTGAAAACAATCTCATCGACAAGATTTCGGCACAGCCCCTGCCGCCGGAAACGACCGCCGGAGCCACCGTCATAGACGGTGCCGGAAAATTCCTTATGCCGGGCCTTATCGACGCGCACTGGCATGCCTATCTATGCTGCAACACGATGGCCGACCTGCTGGCCGGAGAACCTTCCTACACCTACCTCGTAGCCGGACGGGAAGCGACCGCCACCCTGCTAAGAGGATTCACGACTATACGCGATGCGGGCGGCCCCGTCTTCGGATTGAAACGCGCCATAGACAACGGCGTTCTGGAAGGCCCGCGCATCTATCCGAGCGGTGCCATGATTTCCCAAACCTCGGGACACGGCGATTTCAGTCCGGTCTACGAACAGGCGCACGGCGACTGTTGCTGCGGTCTGGCACACGTCGAAGAACTCGGCGCATCCAGAGTAGTCGACGGCCCCGTCGCGGTAACGGCCGCTGTCCGGGAGAACCTGAAAAAAGGGGCCTCGCAGATAAAACTCATGGCCGGCGGAGGTGCCGCATCGCTGTACGACCCGCTGGACGTGACCGAATTTTTTGACGAAGAGCTGCAGGCGGCCGTTCGGGCCGCCGAAGATTGGGGCACCTATGTCATGGTACATGTATACAATCCGCGCGGAATAGCCCGTGCGCTGAAAGCAGGAGTGAAAAGTATCGAACACGGACACCTCATAGACGAAGCGACCATGGCGCTGCTGGCGGAGAGCGGTGCATGGCTGAGCATGCAGGCATTCGCTCTCGAAGACAACACGTACCCCTCCCCCGTTCAACAGGCCAAACATGTCCAAATCACCGAAGGTACAGACCGTACCTACAACCTGGCGAAACAATACCGTGTCAAGCTCGCCTGGGGTACCGACCTGCTTTTCAATCCTAAAAATACGAAAAACCAGAATCATGGCATCGTCAAACTCCAAAAGTGGTTCAGCAATTTCGAGATTCTAAAAATGGTGACGCACGACAACGCCCAACTGCTGGGAATGTCGGGAGCGCGGAATCCCTATCCGGGTACGCTCGGCGTCATCGAGGAGGGCGCCTTCGCCGATATGCTGGTGATAGACGGCAATCCGCTCGAAGACATCAGCCTGATAGAACATCCCGAGACCGCGTTCAAGGTAATCGTCAAAGATGGCAGCATCGTGAAAAACACGCTCGGGACACAGGAGAGCGCATGATATGCAGCACGGGCACGCCGGCATACGCCGGCCGTAAATTGCGGGAGGCGAACAATTCGCCTCCCGCAGCCGTTTATCCGCACGGCCTCTCCGCCGAAAACGACGGACATCTACATAATGGTATAACTGAAAGATACGCCGATTTTGGTAGGTCCCAGATAACTGTTCCGGCCGTGGCCGAGGAAACGACCGCACTGCTTCCAAACGTATTCGTCGTACTCCAGACTGACATACCCCACTCCTATCGTGGCCTCCACATGCCAACGCTTTCCGATACTCCACATATACCCGTACGAAAGTCCCACTCCGAACAGCGAACCTTCGTAACGCCGCGTCCCCATTCCCAGCCACTCGATACCTCCGGCATTAAAGTCGGAATAGATGAAGTTGGCACCGATAAAGTGCCCGGAAAACCGACGATAGGGCCAGAACCGAACCTCGGGCTGAACCATCCAGAACTTGAACTTCCGATTGTCCGCATAAGTCCAGGGATTATACCCGCCCGTCACCTCCAACGTAATACGCCGGTCCAACCCGACTTCAAGTCCCGCATTGAAGGATGCCGTCGCCCAGTAAAGCGCATTGGTCTTCACCGTGAGACGAGGCATCTCCCGTTCCGCTCCCCGTACCGTCTGGGCACCGAGCTCGCCATGCGGCACGGCCGCAAAGCCGAGGAGGCATAGAATCCCGTATATGACTACTCTTTTCATTTTATTGTCTGAAATTTATAACGTTCCCCCGGTCAGCCGTCCCAGAGAACCGACGCACAGCCGCAGGTCGCATCATCCGTTCTGACACACCTGTTCCACTATCCACGCCCAAAGATTGGCCGTCAGCCGGTCGAAATCCGTCGTCACCGTACCGGTTGCATTCGCCTGGGTGCTGAGACTGCCGTTCTGGTTCAGATTGGCATCGCCGAGGTAAACGATTCGGGATGTCTGATTGACACCGACAGAGAGCGTCTTCTCCTGTCCGGCAGCCGTGCTGACCAGCAGGGGCGTCACGGCCGAAGGATAATCGGAACAGTAGGCGGCATAGTTGTCCGCCCGTGAAACCACCGCGTTCTCGGCCACCTGACCGAACGGCGCCGTAAAGAAGCGTCTGTTGGCATCGGTCTGCGCCGCCCGCTTGAAATTACCGCCGATATTATTCTGATAGTAATATTTCCATGTCCCGTCCGAAGTCAGATACTGCCGCAGTTTCGCATTGGTCGCTTCGGTATCCGTGCCGACGATAAGCACACGGCCGGTATCGGCCCGCAACCATGCGAGTACCGCCTGCGCCAACTCGTCCGATATGGCCGTATTATAGGTCAGATAGATGACATCCTGTGCATTGATGATTCGTTTGATACTGTTGAATATCTCCAACACCCCCGTGCTGACCGCCTGCATCTCCACATTGGAGACCTCCGTAAAGGCGAAGCCTCCCACCACGACCGTACCGGTGGGCGAAAAATTCTTGGTATTGTCCAGTATGCGGCGCAATGCCATACCGCTGGCGGAAGAGGGCGTTCCCGTACCGAGCGAACCTATTTCATGCACCGACAGCACCCGGATGATTCGGTCTTTATACAGGCTCGGATTCTCCTGCGTCACGGTAATATCGAACGTCCACCGTCCTCCGCTGACGCGCAGCCGCGACACGACGTTCCGGTCCGTTCGGTTGTCTTGCGAAGCCGTGAACAAAAGATACGAAACCGCATCGTCCGCGCCGGCATCGCGGCCTATCGACACCGTAAAGTTACTGTTACCGGTCAGTGTAGTTCCGACTCCGGTCACTGCCGTACCCGTCGGAACGCCCGACGCATCAAGCCATTGGATGGTATAGGGTACGGTAGCCTGTACATCTACCCGTCCGCTCTTGCCGGCTACGTAACCGAGCGTCAGGGTCCGGGATGACACACCGAGATAATTGTCTCCGTCAAAATACATTTCGGTCGTGAAATCCTCCCACGCCTCTACCTGGGCCACGATACTCGTAGCACGATTCTCCGCTGCCGAAGCGGCATCACTCCAGCCCGTTCCGGTCACCTTCTTAATCCGAAAAACATATTTATGATTTCTCAATACCTGTCCGAAAGGATGACCTTCCACACCGGGATTGAAGTCGATTCTGTAATATGACAGCTCCGACGCCCCATCGTAATAGCCTCCCACCACGATGCAGGTGACATCCGACAACTGGGCTGCCGCATCGGTTTCGCCGGCAGCCTCCGGCACGTAAATCCCGCCGACAGCCGACGGGTCGGCCTCAGCTGCCGCCACCCCGACCGGAACCGGCGACTTGCCCGCACCGGGCGGCACGGAAGGTTCCGTCACCTGCGGCGTATCGGCAGATGCGAGCCGATTAGGGGCAATTTGAATCCGGTCATTGGGCCGGTAGACGGCTACGCTCGCTATCCGGAAAGAACGGGAATCAGCATCCAGTTCCTTCTCCACATCCACACGGGCAACAGCCCGCAGCATACGGATATCGAAACGGTTTTCCACACCGGGCACCAAGCCGTTGGGAAGCGTTACCTCCCCGTACATCGGCAGGTTCCCCGTCAGCCCCGCAAAAGAACATCCCAACCCGGAACGCACCGTCGCCTCATCGCTGCCCGCAGCCGGAGCATAATTCGCAAAAGCATCGCCGTAATTGCCGGCAATCAACAATTTGACCGTCTTGTCCGTCCCCGTCAACTTGGCTTTGAACGAAGTCGTACTACCGGTAACCTGCAAACGTTCTCCTTCGGACATATACCGGTACAGATACCGGCCGTCCACTTCCTCAAAAACGAGAACCTGCACCGTCGAGATAAGGTTCTCCGCCTCCTCCGACCGGGTAGCCGCCCTTTCCCTGCCGACCGGCAGCTCTGCCTGCGGCAGACTGATTGTCAGACGTACCACCGCTTCGTCACCGGCTGTTCCGCCGAAACCATCCGCCGACGGCTCGGCACACGCCTCGGCGAGCAGGCAGAGCGACAGCAGCAACGTCCGCCAACCGCCCGGACGGAATCTGCCTCTACCGCAACTTCCGGACATATCGCTATTCTTATTCGTATTCATATCGTTTCCCAATTACCAAATTTCCCATTGATAGACTTCGTTCCAAGGTGTGATTTCCATACGGACGGAAATTCCCGCCTCCTGTCCGACATCTATCAACAGATTGACCGTCTGTCCGGCAGGCAGCGAAATGGGCATCCCGTCATCATCGGTCGTAACCGCCGCGACCAACCGATCTGCCGACCGGACGGTCATCCTTTCATAAAGACTTACTCCGACGCCCGTTTCGGCATCGTCCGGAGTATCGGTATGAATCATATTGAATGTCCCTACGGTCGCAAAATCGCCGTTCGGACCGAATGTTCCGGCCCTTCGGACAGTTGCCGTACCGGCCATCGGCTTCCCGTTGAAATCATACCCGTCGTTGGGCGCCTGAACGGTAAAATAATAACGCTCTTCCGGCACTCCGTCGTCCAGTCCCCTGACCGTAATGTGCATCCGGGCATTCTTGCGCACGACGGTCACCTCTTCCGGCATACCGGTTCCTGCCGACGCAAGCTGCAACTGTCCGAAAAACAGGTTGTCCGGCACGCCGTGATACGTATCGTCCTCCATAAACAGCGAAACTGCCCGATTTTCGAGCCGGCTGCCTTCGTCCGGAATATGGAACTGCTGCCCCGCCCCCACATTCGTCCATGCCGAAATACGACAGCCGGCCAGATTCCGCTCGGGAAGCATAACGGGAATGCGGTGCATGATTTCATCGCTCGTAACGGAAACATGTCCCGCATACTCCCCGGTCGGCGCAAACAGATAGAGTTCGGCACCGCCGGCCTCTCCGTTCTCCGTAATATCGCGACCGGTCACGGTATCCATGACCTTCAGGACGACCGAACGCACCGCCGTCTCCGGAGGACAGTTATCCCGATTCTCACGGATACACCCCGTCAACAGGAGGAGCAGTATACCGCCTCCAAACAACAACTGTATGATATGTATCGACCTGTTCACGACCGGATACTTCTGCAAAGCATGCCGCAGGCCCTCCGGCAGGAGCTGCCTCAGCAGTTCCTGCCGGATTACGGGTGCGGCTTTTCCGCCCTGCTACCATTCTACATTCTGAATCAAATCCGTCGCCCACTCCTGAGGTTCGACGGTAACGGTCAGCGAAGCAGGGTCGGCCGGTACTTCGGGATTGTCGCTGCCGCTGCCCAGCCGCTTGAGTGTCACATTCACCACATACACGCTGTTGCGGCGGATAAAGGTTCCGTCGCTGGTGGCACCGTCGCTACCCACCGTATCGTTAATACGGAACGGAAAATAGACCGGCTGGCCGTCATAGGTTCCCGCCAAAGTTATCAGCGTGGTATTGCCGTCGCCGTTATCGCTCGGCAATACGTAAAAATAACGATTGGCATAATCGCCGGTAGAGATGGTTTCCGCCAGATAAGTTTTCACTGTACTCTTATCGCCCTGCATACCTCCATAAAAGGCATCCGGCGTATAATCCACCGAAGGCAGCCCCATCTTGACGGAACTGCGGGCTTTCATGACCATGACCTTGGTCAACGCGAATTTAGCTGCATCATGGCCTGCTTCGGGCGCTATCGTAAGCGTTCCCAATTTCACTTTGGCTACAACCCTGCTAATCGGAATGGTCGCTTCGGAGACGGTATTGGCCGACAGCACAACCGTATCTTCCCCGCTCATGAACAATCCGTCGGCGGTCGTAGCCTGTGTGTCGAGGTCAATCACATTACCGGCATCTTCAAACCAACCGTAATTGATGCTGTCCGGAAATGTAATCGCTGACGGTACATTCGCCACCACGACCACCTTTTTGGTCCCCGCAACCAGACCGGTAATGGTTTCCGAAATCTGATTCGGAGCAAACGTATGTTTCTTGTCCAACGTACCGTTGGAATTGAAGACGAATACCGTCACGTTATGCAGCTTGTTTTCTGCTTCCTTGACGGCCTCCGCATCGTCGGGCGAGCCGACCGCTTTGCTTACGGGAACCTGCCCGCTCAGGGTTACGGTAAGAGAAGCATTCTCCCCCTGTGTGAGTTCCTCCCGACCCATACCGGTACAGGACACCGCCAAAGCGGCCCATCCCAGCAGGCACAAGCCTACCGCCCAGAGACCTGTCCTTCCAATAAAACTGTTCGTTTTCATAATCAGCTATCTTATTTATAAAATAATACAAAACCGAAACTTAATATCGTAAGACTGTTTCGGTCTACCTACAGGTCATGCAAAAACCAAACATTATTCGCCGTTTTTGAAAAATATTTTTACACCGAAAGGGAAAGCCCCCGTCGCCGACAGGCCAACCATCTCATCACCAACTTCCTCCGTCCCGTATCGATTTCTCCCCGCATCACCACCGCATACGGCAGCCACTACCATGCCTCTGTTAAACAATCAAGGGAAAGATGCAGAATCTTTCCCTTGATTGTTTGCTTGCCTCTCGGTTTTATAAGGGCATGCCGTTCTCGAACAGTTTATCCGTTACGACGAACCGATAATGCGCTTCTTCCCAAAACGCATCGTCGTACACGCTTCCCGCATCGCCGGGACGCTGGACGACATATACCTTGCCGTTGGATATGGTCGTATAGTTCTCGGTCGCATCCGGCAGCAGGTAGAACGGATTTGTGCTGTCAAAAGAATAAACTTTATGTTCATTACTTCGAAGTACGAAAAAGCCATCTTCCTTTGGCATTTCATTGGAATCGGAAGAATAGATTCTGAAAATTACATCTGTAGAAGAAGAATTCTGAAAGGAATAGGTTATTATCTCTGTCGGATAATATTCTGTGTATTCGACGGGGTTGCAGTCCAATAAAAATAACGACAACGTCAGCAATAAAATTAGTTGTATTTTTTTCATAATCAATAGATTTATTGATTGTTTATCAGCCATTCTTGAAGTTCCTCGATTGGTTTCCCATTCTTAAATAAATCGTCTTTAATTGTATAAACATGGAAAGTAACATTGTTATCTGTATATGTCGAGTCATAGAACCTATCAAAATACGGACTATAACCGTCCTTTTGAAATGTATATTCTACATATCGTTCATTGTTATGGATTATTATCCAGTCGAAGTTAGATTCGTCCCCATTTATTAATAGAAAAGGACTTTCGCCATCATAAGCGAATAAAAACAGAGAATGGGAATTACCTTTAGGAACGATAAAGCCGTCACGTTTCTCTTTTTCTCGATTATTTACGATGTGAGACGAACCATAAAGACAATATACCTCTTTAGAACTGGCATTAATAAACTTATATTCATCCCAATAACGATGCTCATAGGTAATATTTACTTTCTTTTCGCAACCGGTAGTAGCCAATACGGGAAATAGGCACAGCAATAGAATTCGAGTGAGGGTTTTCATAGGCATAGAGTTTAAGTTTTTCAAATGCCCGTGTAAAGGACACGACCAATAAACAGGGGCACTTCCATTGAAACAAATTTAACAATAACCTTCCTAATACCAAAAGGCTGTGATTACAGTCCGGCCGGTTCCGCTGAGCCTCTCCGCATTTAGGGATTCGAGGCAGCCATAAGACAAGTATTCATGCATACCGCCCTCTGAAGGGGGAGGGCTTAGGGTCGCTCGTGCAAGCTGTATCTTATTGAAAAGAGAAGAGGACAACCATTCGATTGTCCTCTTTGATTCTGAGCGGAAAACGAGACTCGAACTTTCGATTCGTTATCGCTATGTATCAATATGTTGTGGCGATTCTTTCGGTTTTCGGGTCACTGATTCACAGTGATCGAGCGATCCGCCTTTGCTTCTCTATGCGCATACAAAGATAGTGAATATCTCCTAATACTCAAAACTTTCCTTTCAATTTATGTCATGGACGGCTTAAAGTTTCTGTAATTTTTCTCTAATATTTCGTTCAATTTGGTTTCGGGGTATAGCAATATTCCTCCAATAGAGGTATAAGGTATTTCCCCGTTATCGCGGTAATTCTGCAAGGCACGACGGGAGATATGCAAATATCTCATTACCTCTGCCGATGTGAAATATCGTTCCGTAAAAAGAGACGGCTTCACGGTCGTTCGAATGCGGTCGGCTGTATGTTCCGCCTGTTCGAGCATAGCAATACACGACATATAGTCCGGAGTATTCCGGTCGATCGTATCGCCAACTTGTATTTTGATGGTTTCATCGTTCATGTCCTGTTACTTGTTTTTGCCAGTCGATCCTTTTTCGAGGAGCGCTCTGATGTCTTCTGTTTTATAATAACATTTCTTCCCGATGTTCGTATAAGGAATCTTTCCTCTTTCCCGGTAATATTGCAAGGTCCGTTTGGATATGCCGAGTCACTGACATACGTCGCTGCTGTCTATCCATTCGGCCGAGGACGGCAAACACAGTTGCTTCTCCAACCGCATTATTTTATCTGCCATCCGTTCGGTGTGGGCTACCAACTCTGTCCACGCCTTCTCTTCAATCAATAAGTAATGCATACGACAAGATAATTTATTAAAATACTCGATTTTTCGGACAAGATACGTTATAGGCCGCTATTTCGTATCTTCATTCCTGTCCTTGGCCCCCGAAGGCACCCTCGGGCACTTTGAAAGATACAAAGATAGGACGGAATAACGCAGTGTATGGAAGATGGCGTATCGGTGGCTCGTGTTGGCGCAAGCCGGCCGGATAGACTTCTGGAGGAAATGTAAATCCTTAATAAGGCACGCTTCTATATGTGCCGAGGCGCTTCCCTAAATAAATCGGCTCACTCCGAAATAGCTTTGTAGTTTTCTTGACAGGTATTAAGCTTGATATCTGCTTATTTAGCTAATCGTTGAAGTGCAAAAAATTAAAAGACACGGCCAACGCATGGCTTAATCATTCCAGAAGCAACTGCCCGTCCCGGATAAATGATATAGCTGCCATAGCCAGAGTTTTGTATCATTATTTTTTGTTGCTTTACAGCAACAGCAAGGGGTACTTTCGGCCGCCCGAAATAAATCCGGCCGCCCGAAAGCGTTCCCGCAGCGATACTGCGGGAACGGTCGGATTCTCCCGAGTCGAATCCCCGATTCCGAAATTCCCGGTCTGTTGCTTCGGCCCGTTACCCGCTGACTTGTCGTTCGGCTTTGGGTTAGCGGTAGGGCTCCCCTTCCTGCCGTTCGCAAAGGTGCGTTTTATCAGGAGAGCGGGCAAGGCTATACGAGCGCATGGAGGGATGGATGCGGCCTTGCCCGCTCTCCCGATAAAACGGTTGCTGGTCGCTACCGGCAGCAAGGAGAGAATGTGCAGGTATTCTTTATCCGGTCGGCCCCGGCACCGACCGCCCTTTCCATGCGGTTGGGGCTCGGGGACAGATGGGAATTGTAACGCAGCAATACATTTAATTATATATTTATTCATCATTCATTCGGGGCTAATAGAAATATTTTGTATTCCAGATAGTCCGGAACATCGGTATTGTGATAATCACAAAGTTTTAAATTACAGGATATACACATGCTCCAATACAGAAAGGATGCCTTGTATTTTGGTGTCACGTTCCAGCACTTCGAGGTACTTTAAGGCGTTTTATAGATAGCCGAACTTTGGTAAATTCGCCATTTTGCAATACGTTTTTAATGTAAAAATTGCCATTGCCGGAAATAAAGACTATCTTTGTAAAAAAAGAAAGACATTGTATGGAAACTATAAAAAGAATACTGCAAGATAAAATAAGCAACCGTATCGCACCGGGTAAGGCCGTATTGATTT
>ENA-OPBM01000728-OPBM01000728.1-human-gut-metagenome-genome-assembly--contig:-NODE-728-length-24408-cov-6.276639_pt1 | contig 24408 bp, 13 predicted proteins | sample MGYA00241069_ERZ501454 | MGnify/ENA primary metagenome ERZ501454 (study PRJEB25962, sample SAMEA2042625) | human gut metagenome | biome: human gut; feature: human-associated habitat; material: faeces... | reverse complement strand
CGGAGCGTAAAGTTATTGAAGCATATGATGTCTGGAAAGAAAAGAAAAATTATGGAAAAGTATCTATGGGTGTAGTAAGAACTACATATCTTATTGATGAGCAGGGAATCATTATAAAGGCAAATGATAAAGTCAAGGCGGCAGATGATCCTGAAAATATGCTTAAGGAATTGGCATAATGAAGATTATTTTATCACCTGCAAAAAAGATGATTGTAGATACCGATAACTTAGCACCGGTTGAACTGCCTGTCTATATTGATAAGACAGCAGAAGTATTAAACTGGATGAAAAGCAAATCAAAAGAAGAACTGAAAGCTATCTGGAAATGTAATGACAAGATTGCAGAGCAGAACTTTAACAGATTGGAAAATATGGATCTTTATAACAGGCTTACTCCGGCTGTTTTAGCATATGAAGGAATTGCTTTTCAATATATGGCACCATCCGTGTTTGAAAATAGTCAGTTTGAGTATGTACAAAATCATTTGAGAATATTATCAGCTTTTTACGGTGTTTTAAAACCTATGGACGGAGTAACGCCATATCGCTTGGAAATGCAGGTAAAGGTCGAAATAGGAGATGCAAAAAATCTGTATGAGTACTGGCATGATATGCTGTATCGTTCAGTAATTGATGAAAGCAGAATTATAATTAATCTTGCATCAAAGGAATATTCTAAATGTATAGAAAAGTATCTTACACCGAAGGATAAATATATTACAATTTCATTCTGCGAACAAGCTGGAAATAAACTGGTAACAAAAGGTACTTATGCTAAGATGGCTCGTGGTGAGATGGTTCGATTCATGGCGGAAAATGATATTGAAAATCCTGATGATATAAAAAAGTTTGACAGGCTTGGTTATATATTCAGGTCTGATTTATCATCAGATAGTAAATATGTTTTTGAACGCAAAATAGCATAATTATTTTAAGTTATCAAGAGAATATAATTTAAAAATAATAATAGTTATTATTACTAATTAAAATCAATAATAGTTACTATTTCTGACTAAAATTATAGCTATTACTAATTTTATATTAAACCTGTAATAAAAAAGAGGACATATGGATTTATACATATCCATATATCCTCTTTTTTATTGATATTAATCTACAAGCTTGTCAAGCTCCTTGATATACTCAGTTTCACTTGATGTTTTATGAGTAGACTGTTTTGCATACAATCCGACAGAAGTCTGTGATTTCTTAATTGCCTGCATGGTTCCAGCACCGGCAACACAACCTCCAGGACAAGCCATACCCTCAAGCAGATATCCGGGATACTTGCCTAAAGTTGCAAGTTTAAGAAGCTGACGGCATTCCTTTAAACCTTCTGCGTTTGCTACCTTTACCTCCTGATCCGGATGATCACGCTTTATGACATTAACAACAGCCTGTGCCACACCTCCTGCGACTGCAAAGTTTCTTCCGTCTGTTGAAGCATCGCTGACACCTGCAGGATCTTCCTCGATATTTTCAAGGTCCACATGCTTTGCGGAAAAAATACCGGTCATCTCTTCGAAGGTGAGTACAAAGTCCACTTCACTTCGTACACTGCGTCGCATAGCTTCAAGTTTTTTGGCAGCACATGGTCCGATAAATACCACGCGCGCATCTGGATTATGCTGCTTTATAAGACGTGCAGTGAGTGTCATAGGTGTAAGTGCCATTGAGATACATTTTGCATGCTCAGGGAAGAGTTTTTTAGCCATGACTGACCATGCCGGACAGCATGATGTTGCCATGAAAGGAAGTTCATCCGGTACCTCTTTTAGGAAGTCCTCGGCCTCCTGCTTGGCACAGAGGTCTGCACCTATAGCTACTTCAAATACATCTGCAAAACCAAGAGCCTTCATGGCTGCACGTAGCTTTCCGGGAGTAACTTTTGGACCAAACTGTCCAACAAATGCAGGAGCAACTGCAGCATAGACCTTTTCACCGGACTGTATAGCTCTGATAGTCTGGAAAATCTGGGATTTATCAGCAATCGCACCAAAAGGACAGTTGACAAGGCATTGTCCGCACGAAACACACTTGTCATAATCGATATTTGCTTTGCCGTTTTCGTCAGAAGAAATGGCATCCATGCCACAGGCCTTTGCACATGGACGTTCCTGAACAATAATTGCATTATATGAACATACGCTTGCACAGCGTCCACATTTTATGCATTTTTCCTGGTCAATTACAGATTTTCCGGTCGTGCGATCCAGCGATATGGCATCTTTTGGACATACCTCCATGCATGGATGAGCCAGACATCCCTGACAGCCGTCTGTAACATGTACTCTTTTTTCAGGGCATGCATTACAGGCAAATTTTATAACATTGATAAGAGGCGGTGTATAGTAGGTTTCATCTTTGTCGGCAGCCTCGATTCCATCTGATATAGGTGAATGCTCTGCAGCACTGCGGTAAGGCAGTCCCATTGCCAGACGAAGTCTCTCTCCGACTATAGCACGCTCCAAAAATACATCGTTCCTGAAATTTCCTTTTTCGCCAGGAATAATCTTGTATGGAAGAGCTTCCATACGATCTTTTACAGGCCATTCGGTATGATATGCCATACGCGCAACCTCTGTAAAGATTTTATGTCTGATTTCCTGAATTCGGGTTTCGACACCTCTCATGATAATTCCTCCTTGTGTTTGTAATGGATCATTGTAAAATAAAATTTTCTGCATTTCTATTAAGATAATACCAAGAAACTTACAGAAAAACCTGTTTTGTCATATTCCGGGGATATTGTAGCAAATAATACACATACTCTCAATAAGTATGCTGTTCTTTTTACAAAACATAATAGGCTTTTGACATGGTGTGAAACAATTGTACTGTAAACTGCTAGGTAGAAAGGACCGGGGAGGGGGACACCAATGGCAACCCGGCGATTTCTCCTGCATTTTAGAGGCTGTTGGAATTTTTTCAATTTTCAGCAAGCCTCGTACATGGATGTACGAGGCAGGTGGTCACTGAGCCCGGAAGGCGAATGACCACCGGTTGCGTCCGCCTGATAATAATTGAAATAAAAATTCCTACAGCCTCTTAATTGCAAGGAGCATGAGCCGGATTGCCATTGGTGTCCCCCCTCCCCTGTCCTTTCGCTCCATAGCCGCCTTGTTCAATAACATGACATTATGCACAAAATCCCAGTTCTGTTTTTGTGAATGATTTTGACGGAAAGTGATTGACGATGACAGAAAATGTAACTATAATAAGAACCATCAAATGAACGATTTTGAAAGATTGTGAACGAAAAAGAAAACAAAGGAGTGAGGCATATGCTTGCAGAAGAACGATTTTCAAGGATACTGTCCATAATAGAAGCGGAGGGCAGTGCCACAATACAGGAACTTATGACTGCACTTGACGCTTCAGAATCAACCGTCCGCCGGGATTTAATCACAATGGATGAGAATGGTCTTCTGACCAAAGTGCATGGCGGTGCAATCGCCAAACGGCCGAGTGTGAGTACACATGATGAGGACGTCAGAAACCGTAAGACGATGAATGCGGAACAAAAGAATGCAATTGCAAAGTATGCAGCATCCCTCATCCGCCCGGATGATTTTGTTTATCTCGATGCCGGAACATCCACCGAGGCGATGATCCCTTTTATTAAGGAGACGCAGGCGGTGTTTGTGACAAATGCGATCACACATGCAAAAAAACTTGCGCAGAAAGGTTGTACGGTATGCTGGGAGGCGAATTCAAATCCCAGACAGAGGCGATCGTCGGGGAGGAAGCCATGGAGATGCTTTCCAAGTATAATTTTACCAAAGGATTCTGGGGAACGAATGGAATCAGCGTCAGCAAAGGATATTCCACCCCGGAGATCAAGGAAGCCATGGTAAAGAAATATTCCATGAAGAATTGCAAACGCTGCTATATTCTGGCAGATGCCAGCAAGTTTGACCAGCTTTCCAGTGTGAAATTTGCTGATTTTGAACAGGCAACCATCTTAACAACGGAGCTGTACAAGCCGGCACTTAAAAAATATAAGAATATTGTGGAGGTGAAAGAATGATCTATACCGTAACATTTAACCCATCCATTGATTACATTGTAAATGTGGACAACTTTATGACCGGTGTGGTCAACCGTACCAGCAAGGAAATTATTTTTCCGGGTGGGAAAGGAATCAATGTTTCAATGGTACTGAAAAATCTTGGGGAAGAAAGCACAGCACTTGGATTTATGGCAGGATTTACCGGAGATGCCATCACACGGCTTCTTCAGGAGAAAGGTGTTACCGCAGATTTTATTCACGTTACCGAAGGATTGTCCCGTATCAACGTAAAACTCCGGGCACAGACCGAGACGGAAATCAACGGACAGGGACCAAAGATTGCATCAGAAGATATCCGGAAGCTTTACGGAAAACTGGATGCATTGCAGGATGGCGATACACTGGTACTTGCCGGAAGCATTCCGGACACAATGCCGGAATCCATGTATATGGATATCATGGAACATCTGCAGAACAAGAAACTCAATATTGTAGTAGACGCGACCAGAGATCTGCTGATGAACGTACTTGCTTATCATCCGTTTTTGATCAAACCGAATCATCATGAATTGGGTGAGATCTTTGGGGTAACATTGTCAGAGTGGAGCGATGTTATTCCATATGCAAAGAACCTACAGGAACGTGGAGCTAAAAATGTATTAGTTTCTATGGGTGGTAAAGGGGCAGTTCTTATTGCAGAGAATGGGCAGATCATTGCAGGAGAATCCTCTAAGGGCGTAGTCAAAAACACAGTAGGAGCGGGAGATTCCATGGTAGCAGGCTTTATGGCCGGCTGGATGCAGAAGAGAGATTACGAACATGCATTCCGTATGGGCCTTGCCAGTGGAGGTGCCAGCGCTTGCTCTGAAAATTTGGCAACAAGACAGGAAATTGAAACGGAATATGAAAAAACCGCAGTGCATTATTTATAATGTATGGGAAGGAAAGGTGATCATATGAGAATTACAGATTTATTAGACAAAAACAGCATTTGTCTGGATGCTTCGCCTGCGGACAAGACAGAGGCATTGAATCAGATCGTGTCACTTATGGGCAAAAGTGGTAAGATCAATGATATTGAAGCTTACCGCAAGCAGGTTTTTCTTCGTGAAGAGGAGAGCACGACCGGAATTGGTGAGGGCATTGCGATTCCGCATGGTAAATGCGATGCAGTTACAAAGCCGGGACTTGCAGCAATGGTAGTCAAGGATGGTGTTGATTTTGATTCTTTGGACGGCGAACCGGTAACGTTACTATTTTTGATCGCAGCACCAAACACAGAGGACAATGTGCATCTTCAGGTGCTCAGCAAGCTCTCTGTTATGCTGATGGACGAGCAGTTTACAAATTCTCTTATCAATGCCGGTTCAGTTGATGAGTTTTTAAATATCATCGATAGCGCTGAAAAAGCAAAGGATGAGAAAGAGGCTGCCAAAGAGGCAAAGGCGAAAGAGCCTGTTGAGGTGAAGAAGGACGATGTATTTATCGTTGCAGTTACAGCCTGTCCTACAGGAATTGCCCATACTTATATGGCTGCTGAGGCTATCGAGAAAAAAGCCAAGGAGCTTGGATATCAGGTAAAGGTTGAGACAAGAGGCTCAGGCGGAGCCAAAAATGTGCTCACAGATGATGAAATCGCAAAGGCTGCAGGTGTTATAGTTGCCTGTGATACAAATGTACCTACAGACCGCTTTGACGGAAAGAAGGTTATTGAGTGTCAGGTTTCTGACGGAATCAATAAGGCAGAAGAGCTCATAAAGAGAATTGCTGCTGGTGATGCTCCTGTATTTAAGGCATCAGGTAAAAAAGAGGCTTCACATTCATCAGTTGGTGGAAAAGAGAGCATTGGACATCAGATTTACAAGCATCTGATGAATGGTGTTTCACATATGCTTCCATTCGTAGTTGGTGGTGGTATTCTTATCGCAATCGCATTCCTTATCGATGGATTCAGTGTTGACCTTAATTCACTGCCGGCTGACCAGAGAGCAAATTTCGGTACTATTACACAGGCCGCAGCAATGTTTAAGGGAATCGGTGGAACAGCATTTGGATTTATGCTTCCAATTCTTGCAGGCTTTATCGCTATGAGTATTGCTGACCGTCCGGGTCTTGCAGTTGGTTTTGTAGGCGGTTCAATCGCAGCAAACGGTACATCAGGCTTCCTTGGAGCACTTGTAGCAGGTTTCGTTGCAGGATATATTGTGCTTCTCTTAAAGAAGGTATTTTCTAGACTTCCGGAGAGTCTTGATGGTATGAAGCCGGTTCTGCTTTATCCGCTGCTTGGTATATTCCTGGTAGGCGTTATAATGCAGTTTGTAGTTGAGCCTCCAATCGGAGCTTTAAATACAGCTATCAACAATGGTCTTAATGGACTTAACGGTGCAAGCGCAGTAGTGCTCGGAGTACTTCTCGGAGGAATGATGTCAGTAGATATGGGTGGCCCTGTAAACAAAGCCGCTTATGTATTTGGTACAGCTTCAATCGCTGCCGGAAACTACAATATCATGGCCGCAGTTATGATTGGCGGTATGGTTCCACCAATCGCAATCGCTCTTGCAACAATCTTCTTCAAGAACAAGTTCACAGCAGAGGAGAGAAAGGCAGGACCGACAAACTTTATAATGGGACTTTCCTTTATCACAGAGGGTGCTATCCCGTTTGCAGCTTCTGACCCGTTACATGTACTTCCATCCTGTGTGGTAGGATCAGCAGTGGCAGGTGGACTTTCAATGGCATTTGGATGTACACTCATGGCACCTCACGGAGGAATCTTTGTAGTTCCTACAATCGGAAATCCGTTAATGTATCTTGTTGCATTAGTAATCGGATCTTTCATTGCATGTGGATTACTCGGATTACTCAAAAAGAAAGTAAGTGAATAAGCAATCCTCAATTATCATTTTTTAATCCAACCTATAAACTAATCAACAAAGGCACTGCTTCGGTGGTGCCTTTGTTGTTATGTTGTGATATAAAAATTAAAAGTATAAACATTCTCTGAAATAACAGCCTCATGCCTTGACGAGTGAATTTTCCAAGCTTAAAGTAGTATTAAGATGAAATAGTAAGTCAAAAAATCAATTATTTATGAGACTTAAATAAAAAAACAGTGAGGCATAAAATGGGCAAGGTTATAGGTATAGATTTAGGAACAACAAACAGCTGTGTGGCAGTATTGGAGAATAATCAGCCGGTAGTCATAACTAACAGCGAGGGTCAGAGAACAACTCCGTCTGTAGTGGCTTTTACAAAAAATGGAGAGCGACTGGTTGGCGAGGCTGCAAAGAGGCAGGCTGCAGTCAATGTGGACAGGACATTTTTCTCAATAAAGAGACAGATGGGAAGCGATTTCAGGGCAAAAGTGGACGGAAAGCTGTATTCAGCTCCTGAGATTTCTTCTATGATTCTCAGAAAGCTGAAAAAGGATGCAGAGGACTATATTGGTGAGGCAGTGACAGACGCCGTAATCACAGTTCCTGCATATTTTTCGGATGCGCAGAGGCAGGCAACTAAGGATGCAGGAAGGATTGCGGGGCTTAATGTGCTTCGAATCATAAATGAGCCAACATCTGCGGCACTCGCATACGGACTGGACCACGGACAGCAGCAGAAAATTCTTGTCTACGACCTCGGAGGAGGAACCTTCGATGTGTCTGTTATCGAAATAGGGGACAATCTGATAGAGGTGCTTGCCACAGCCGGTGATAATCATCTGGGTGGAGATGATTTTGATGAGAGAATCACAAATTATCTTGTCACAGAGTTTTACAGACAGCAGAATGTGGATCTGAGAAAGGATAATACGGCTATGCAGCGTGTCAGGGAGGAGGCTGAGAAGGCAAAAAAGGTGCTTTCATCCTCATCCTCAACCACTATCAACCTGCCATTTATCACCACTGTAAAGGGACAGCCGGTCCACATGGAGATGAACCTCACAAGGGCCGAGTTTAATGAGATAACAAAGGATCTGGTGGAGAGAACTGCTATTCCTGTCAATCAGGCACTTTCAGATGCGGGGATTTGTGCAGCAGAGCTTGGAATGGTGCTGTTGGTAGGAGGCTCGACACGTGTGCCGGCTGTTGTTGAGGAGGTCAGAAGAATTACAGGAAAAGAGCCTTCACACAACCTAAATCCTGACGAGTGCGTGGCACTCGGTGCAGCAGTACAGGGCGGCAAGCTCGGTGGAGCAATTGTCGCAGGCAGCAGTGCGGCAGAGATTATACTGATGGATGTCACACCGCTTTCACTCGGAATTGAGACGGTCGGTGGTGTCTCAACCAAAATTATTGACAGAAATACGACTATTCCTACGAGATACAGCCAGATTTTTACAACTGCAGGAAGCTTCCAGACCTCTGTGGATATAAAGGTACTGCAGGGTGAGAGGCAGTTTGCAAGGGACAATAAGCTGATTGGAAACTTCAGGCTAAAGGGCATCAAGCCGGCTCCGGCAGGTGTGCCGCAGATAGAGGTGACGTTTGATATAGATGCAAACGGCATTGTGCAGGTTTCTGCAAAGGACCTGGGCACAGGAAAGCATCAGGAGATTACGATTACCGCAAGCTCAAATTTGTCTGATTCTGAGATTGAGCAGGCTATCCGTGAGGCGCAGGAGTATGAGGCAACAGACGGACAGAGAAAGGCTTATATTGATGCAAGAAGTGAGGCTGATACGCTTGTGCGCCAGGTGGAAAATGTCATGGCTGACAAGGAAAAAAGAAAGGCTATGGACAGCGCACAGAAAAAAAGTGTGAAATCATCGCTTTCGTATGTGAAGAAGCTTATTTCAAGGACAAAGCCCGGAAATGTGAGCGAAGAGCAGGCTGCCGAGATAAAGCATGCGGCAGATGAGCTGAGAAATGCGGCAGCGGGATTGATTTAATTATAAAGGGCTGTAATCAGTAGCTATTATTATTCATTTGGCTATTTACGAGAAGCGGATTTTCATATAAAATATGGGTAAGTGGTGAGTATTCATAACCACCCTGAATAGTTATAATGTTAATTTAAATCCGAGGAAATAGAAAATGAATGCGAACGATAAAACAGAAAAGGTACTAAGAGAAATTCATATCATGCTCTCAAAGGCGGAGCCGTATAAGCCGGAGCCGAGCAGGGTGATCATAAACAAGCAGCAAATGATAGATTTACTTGCTGAGCTGAATAAGTGTATATATGCAATACAGGATGAGTATGAGCTTACTGAACAGAGTCGCAATCACGCAGAGAGAGAGTTCAGAAAGAAGGGGGATCAGATAGTCTGGGATGCAAGCAGAAAGGCTGAGGATGTGTATGCAGCATCGGTTATCTATACGGATGAGGCGCTTTCAAGAGTGCGTGATATCATCAATGATACCAACGAGTCACTTGAAAAGCTGTGCAAGAATATGAAGGATAAGATTGCAGAGCAGGAGAAGATAGTTAAAACTAACCAGTATGAGCTCAAGGGACAGCTTCAGGATTTGTCCGATACGGAGAAGTATCTTAAGATTATCGATGACAGAAATAAGGAGATAGAACGTCAGAAAAATGCAGGTAAACCTGTAGAGGAGCGTACTATTGACAATGAAGAGAAGTCCATCTATGCAAACAGACAGACTGAAATCAAGGTAAATATGGATTATATCAGAAAACTGGGACTTGCTGAGGGCGAGGACCTGGGAGATGGTGTAGTGGGTGAAGTGAAGCTTGCAGACGATACACCTGATGCCGGATTAAATCATAGCAATGATAAGGATGAAGCCAAGGCTGCCGGCTCAAAATCGTCTGTTGATGAGGATTATAAGGCAATAAGCAGAAAAGCCGGCAATCCACCTGTTATCAACACAAAGGAGGGGAAGGAGCTCACAGACGGTATCCACAGAATGTGGCAGAGCATCACCGGAAATAAAGGGAAATGAAACACACCTATGTAATATAAAGCAGCAGTTCAAAACAGAACGGCTGCTTTTTGGCTTATATTTAAAAGTGGGTAATATTAAGCAGATTTTAAGAAAAACAAAGTGGATAATCTGATAAAATATAGCTGACTAACGGCAGGAGAAGGTTTCTGTTCAAAATTCATAGAAGGAGGATAATATGACAATATTAGTTTGTGATGACGACAAGGAAATAGTTGAGGCAATTGAGATTTACCTGATGCAGGAGGGTTACGACGTGGAGAAGGCTTACGACGGCATACAGGCGGTTGAAATTATGAAGAATAAAAAAATAGACCTTATGATAATAGATGTCATGATGCCAAAGCTCGACGGAATAAGAGCCACTTTGCAGATACGAAAGGAAAGCAGGGTGCCGATAATCATTCTATCGGCAAAGACAGAGGATGCTGACAAGATTTTAGGCCTCAATGTGGGGGCTGATGATTATGTTACAAAGCCTTTTAATCCGCTTGAGCTTGTGGCAAGGGTAAAGTCACAGCTTCGCAGATATACCACTCTCTCAAGCAATGATGCAGCCGGAGATAAGGTTTATGAAGCCGGAGGCCTTTTGGTAAATGATGATTTAAAAAAGGTGACTGTGGATGGCGAGGAGGTAAAGCTCACACCGATTGAATACAATATTCTGCTTTTACTCCTTAAAAACAAGGGAAAGGTCTACTCAATAAATGAAATATATGAGAGTATATGGAACGAGGAGGCGATAGGCGCCGACAATACAGTTGCTGTGCACATCAGACATATCAGGGAAAAAATAGAGATAAATCCTAAGGAGCCGCGATATCTGAAGGTGGTCTGGGGAGTAGGCTATAAGATAGAGGACAACAAATGAAGCAGTATACGATAGGAAAAAAAGCAGCGGTCATAGTTTTACATCAGCTATGCATGATACTTATGGTGACAGGAGTGTTTGCCACAGGCTATGCATTCAGGCACGATGCGCATGGAAATATTGATATATATACACTAATATCGCTTGCGGGCCTGGTAGGCAGCTTTGTGAGCCTGGCATATATGGCAAACGTGGCAGGCAGAAAATCAGAGGATGATTATACAATATACTATTTACCGATTGACAAGGTATACTCTGATGTGATGCTGGTGATATTTACACTGCTCATGGTATTTATGGGAAAAGTGATTTCAGGCGTAAAAAACCAGCATTTTGACTATGCATCACTCATTATGACGGCCGGCACATTTACTTTTTTGTTTGATCTGGCTTTTATTATTTTATACCAGAGCATTGTAAGGAAGATAAAAGGCAATATACTTTACACACACAGCCTGATGTACAAGGGCTATGAGCTTTTGAAAAGAGTTATTGAGAAAAAGGATATCCACACACAAAAAAATAAAGAGATAATGCGCATACAGGAGGCTCTTGAAGCTATCTCGGAAGGAGCGCTTGACACTACACTCAATGTCAATGAGTTTCATGGGCAGCAGAAAAAGGTGGCGGAGGCTGTCAACCATATACGCCAGGGTCTTATGAGCTCGGTAAATGAGAGCCTTAAAAATGAAAAACTAAAGGCAGACTTAATAACAAACGTATCACACGATATAAAGACACCTCTGACTTCAATAGTCAACTATGTTGACCTGCTTAAGAGGGAAAATCTGGAAAATGAAAATGCCAAATACTATATACATGTGCTGGAGGAAAAGTCACAGCGCTTAAAGCAGCTTACAGAGGATTTGGTAGAGACATCAAAGATTACCTCGGGAAATGTGAAACTCAATATGCAAAAGCTTGATCTGGTTGAGCTTTTATACCAGACCGGAGGTGAATTCAATGAACGCTTTGAGTCGAGAAATCTGACAATAGTTACAAAAATTCCATCAGAACAGATATTTATCTATGCGGATGGGCGTCAGCTTTACCGCTCTATTGAAAATCTGTATACTAATGCCGCAAAATATGCACTGGAAAATACCAGAGTATATGTAGAGCTTGAAAAGGCAGATAAAAAGGCAGTTTTTACAATAAAGAATGTGTCTAAGAACGAGCTTGACATAGTAAGCAACGGAAATGTGGACCTGACAGAGCGTTTTGTGAGGGGAGAGAGGTCGAGAACTACTGAAGGAAGTGGACTTGGACTTTCGATTGCAAAGAATCTGACCCATTTGATGGGAGGAAAATTCGAAATTAAGGTAGATGGTGATTTATTTATTGCCACAATTACCTATAATATTATATAATAGTAAATAAAAGAATTTTGAAATACACATACGGAGGTAGAATAAGTGAAATTATATGAAAATGGTGCTTACCTTTTAAACGGTAAGGAAGTAATAGTTGATGGACCAGAGGCTCAGGCAGCTGTCAAAAGCAAGACCGGCATGGACATCGATAAACAGACAGCTAAGCAGGAGACAATTGCTTACGGTATTTTAAAGGAGCACAATACATCCGGCAATATGGACAAGCTTCAGATTAAGTTTGATAAGCTTACATCGCATGATATCACATTTGTAGGTATCATCCAGACAGCACGAGCTTCAGGACTTGAGAAATTCCCTATCCCGTATGTACTTACAAACTGTCACAACAGCCTTTGTGCAGTTGGTGGAACAATCAATGAGGATGACCACATGTTTGGTCTCACATGTGCAAAGAAGTACGGCGGAATCTATGTACCACCTCATCAGGCAGTTATCCATCAGTTTGCACGAGAGATGCTTGCCGGCGGCGGAAAAATGATACTTGGTTCTGATTCACATACACGTTATGGTGCACTTGGTACTATGGCAGTCGGCGAGGGTGGACCTGAGCTTGTTAAGCAGCTTCTTGAACAGACATATGATATTGATATGCCTGAGGTAGTAGGCATTTACCTGACAGGAGAGCCAATCAAGGGCGTTGGACCACAGGATGTCGCACTTGCAATTATCGGAGAGGTATTCGGAAACGGCTTCGTAAAGAACAAAGTTATGGAGTTTGTAGGACCGGGTGTGTCTAATCTGAGCGTTGACTTCCGTATAGGTGTCGATGTTATGACAACAGAGACTACATGTCTTTCTTCTATCTGGAGAACAGATGACCAGGTTAAGGAATTCTTTGAGATTCACGGTAGGGCTGAGGACCACAAGGAGCTTAATCCGGGTGAGGTGGCTTACTACGACAGATTTATTGAGATTGATTTAAGCCAGATCCGCCCAATGATAGCTATGCCATTCCACCCAAGCAATACCTATACTATCGATGAGCTCAATGCAAACCTCATGGATATTCTCGATGACTGTGAGAAGAGAGCTGAGGTAAGCTTTGACGGCAAGGTGAAGCTTGATTTAAAGAGTAAGGTAAGAGACGGAAAACTGTATGTAGACCAGGGAATCATCGCAGGCTGTGCAGGCGGTGGATTTGAGAATATCTGCGATGCGGCTGACATATTAAACGGACATTCAATCGGAGCAGACGAGTTTACACTGAGTGTTTACCCGGCATCTACTCCAATATACATGGAGCTTGTGAAAAACGGAGCTGTAGCAAAGCTTCTTGAGACAGGTGCAATCGTAAAGACTGCTTTCTGCGGACCTTGCTTTGGTGCAGGAGATACACCTGCCAACAACGCATTCTCTATCCGTCATTCAACAAGAAACTTCCCTAACAGAGAGGGTTCTAAGGTACAGAACGGACAGATCAGCTCAGTGGCACTCATGGATGCACGTTCAATCGCTGCAACAGCAGCAAACAAGGGCTTCCTTACATCAGCAGCGGATATTGATGTCAACTTTACAAAGCCAAAATATTTCTTTGACAAGACTATATATGAGAACCGTGTATTTGACAGCCATGGAGTGGCAGATCCTTCAGTTGAAATCCAGTTCGGACCAAACATCAAGGACTGGCCGGCAATGAGCGCGCTTCCTGAGAATATGCTCCTTAAGGTGGTTTCAGAGATTCATGATCCTGTTACTACAACAGATGAGCTCATTCCTTCAGGAGAGACATCTTCATATCGTTCAAACCCTCTTGGACTTGCAGAGTTCGCACTTTCAAGAAAGGATCCTGAGTATGTAGGCAGAGCAAAGGAAATCCAGAAGGCCCAGAAGGCTATAGAGAGTGGTGAGTGCGCAGGAAAGGCTGTTCCTGAGGTTGCTGAAATCATGGGAGTAGTAAAGAAAAAATTCCCTGAGGCAAGCCATGAGAATATGGGCTTCGGAAGCACAATTTTTGCTGTTAAGCCGGGTGACGGCTCAGCAAGAGAGCAGGCTGCCAGCTGCCAGAAGGTACTCGGAGGCTGGGCAAATATCGCAAACGAGTATGCCACAAAGAGATACCGTTCAAACCTTATCAACTGGGGAATGCTTCCATTCATCATCGATGAGGGAGAGCTTCCGTTCCACAACCTCGACTATATCTTCCTTCCGGGAATCAAGAAGGAAATCGAGGATGCAAAGACGGAGTTTGAGGCATATGTTGTCAAGGATGGTGAATTAAAGCCATTTACACTGAAGATGGGTGAGCTCACAGATGATGAAAGAGAGATAATATTAAAGGGATGTCTCATCAACTATAATCGTAAATAAGGAGAGTTTAATCCGATGGAAGAAACCGGAAAAGCTGGTAAAAAATCAAACATTGAGATAAATGCAGATAAGGGTGCGAAGCAGAATTCGCACCCGGGGCGTGAGGAATGGCCACATCTGATCAGAATAGGTGTCATGGTATTTGTCACGTTTGCAGTCTGTATACTGTTTTTCTTTGCACTGTACAGATTTGAGGGCTTTGCAGGCATATGGAGCAAGCTGCTTGCGGCAGCAATGCCTATTATAATGGGACTTGTGCTTGCATACCTGATGAATCCTGTCATGCTGTGGCTGGAAAGATGCTTTAAAAAGCTTCTTTCCAAAAAGATGAAAAGCGAAAGCAAGCTGCGAAAGGTTTCAAGAGCTCTTGCAATCACAGGCTCGGTTATTATTCTTGTAGCGATTATTTCGCTCCTCATTGCGGCTATTGTGCCTTCTGTCATAGCAAGTATATCGGGACTTATGAAGACACTGCCAAATGATGTTGCGGCATTCATCAACATGATAAAGAACGGCAATTTCGGGGACAGCAAAATTGCTGAGCTCGCGAGCACAGGTTTACAGAATGCAACCGACTACATTGAGGATTATGCCACAGAAAAGCTGATTCCTGAGGCACAGAAGTATGTTGCACAGATTACAACCGGTGTGATTTCGGTAGTCAGAGGCTTATTTAATTTTATTATCGGAATAATCGTGATGGTCTATGTGATGAGTATTCAGGAGACTCTCGCAGGACAGAGCAAAAAGATAATATATGCTGTCTGCAAGCCAAAGACAGGCAATATCATCATTGAGACGATCAGAAAGACAAATGAGATTTTTGGAGGCTTCATAAGCGGTAAGATTATAGATTCACTGATTATAGGTGTGATTGCATATTTCGGATGTCTGATTTTAAGGATTCCATCATCGGTGCTCGTTGCAGTGATTATCGGCGTCACAAATGTGATTCCGGTATTCGGACCGTTTATCGGTGCAATTCCATCGTTACTCATAGTAGTAATTCAGAGTCCGTGGCATGCGCTTTATCTTCTGATATTTATTGTCGTGCTGCAGCAGGTGGATGGTAATATAATAGGGCCTAAGATACTTGGCTCATCTACCGGTCTTTCGACCTTCTGGGTTATGTTTGCCATACTAATCGGCGGAGGAATGTTTGGTTTTCTTGGAATGTTACTTGGTGTTCCAACCTTTGCTGTGATATACTATATTGTGAAAAGAGTTGTTAATTATGCTCTCAGGAAAAAGAAGCTTCCTGAGGACACAAGGGATTATACAAAGACAACAGGCGTAGATACCAAAAATAATAAGCTTAAATACGAGTAGGTGAAATAAGTGGATAAATACGAATACAATCTCAAGCTGGATCAGATAAAAGCCCTAAGCGCCGAGGAGGGCTATATGAGCGCAGCAGAGATTGCGGATAGCATAAATTGGAACAAAATTAAAAATGTAAATACACTCGTTAAAATCGGCGAAATCTACGAGAAGGCCGAAAGATACCAGGATGCAAGGGACATACTTTTAATGGCCTATGACCGTTCACCAATCGGCAGGATGATTATATACAGACTGGCTGAGGTCGCCATCAAGATGGGTGATTATGATGCTGCTACAGAGTATTATGATGAGTTTGTTGAGATAGCGCCTCATGATGATATGAAGTATGTATTAAGATATGCCATCAAAAAAGGGCAGGGAGCTTCATTTGATGAGCTTATCACTATTCTTGAAGAGTACAAGGATGAAGAATACACTGAGGAGTGGGCATATGAGCTTGCATATCTATACCACAAGGCCGGAAAAGCCGATAAGTGTATAGATGCCTGCGATGAGCTCATTCTGTGGTTCGGAGACGGACCATATGTGGAGCGCGCGCTGGAGCTTAAGATGCTTTATCAGCCACTTACCAAGGCTCAGGAGGAAAAGTACAGACGATTCAAGGCAGAGAAGGAAAAGCCGGCTAAGATAAAGGATGAGGATGAGGTCACAGAGATAGGTGCCATGGAGATGGTAAAGGGCGGAGAGATAGTGCATGATGACGTAACTATTCCGCAGATTACTGTAAATCAGGAGAAGTTCAATACTGTAAATTTACAGCAGGAGATTGCCAAGGGTATGCAGCAGATCATGGAGGCCAAGGGCAAGAATGAAGTTGCTGATACGATGGATACCATCAAAAAGATAGTTGAGGATATTCCTTATCTCAAGCTCGAAAAGGAGCAGGAAGAGTATGTACAGCAGCCGGAAGAGACAGAGCATATCGCTACAGATGAAGAGATAGATGGTTCACTTAAGTTGAATTTCAAGGAGCTTTTGGGTGAAGACGCTGACGGACAGATGTCTATGGTCATGAGTGAAAAGACTCAGCTTGAGCATCAGATTACAGGACAGATGTCTATACAGGATGTGCTTGAAGAATGGGAAAAGACCAGACATGCGGCTGAAATTGCCCTTAAAGAGGCTGAGCAGCAGAAGCTTGAGTCAGCTAAGGCAAGAGCACTTCAGGAGGCAGGAGACATCATGGAGAGACTAAATGATGTCATTCCAAAGCTGGATGCAGGTGTCACTCCGAAGGAACTTCTTGAGGAGGAGTATTTGAAGGTGCCGGTTGATATTATAGAGCAGAAAGCTGCCGTGAAGGAGCCTGAAGAAGAGCAGAAACCGGATATGCAGGAGCTTTATGCAGAGGAGACTGTGGATGAAGTACAGGAGCCGCAGGAAGCACCGGAAGAGGCTATAGACGAAGCACAGGAGCCGCAGGAAGCACCTGAAGATACTATAGACGAAGTACAGGAGTCGCAGGAAGCACCTGAAGATACTATAGACGAAGTGCAGGAGTCACGGGAAGTACCTGAAGAGGCTGCAGATGAAGCCAGGGAACCGGTTGGAGAGCCGGAGGATATAATTATGGCAGAGGAGTCTGAGAAAGACGAGATACTCATGCAGCCGACTACCATGATGCCTGAAATAACAGATGATATGTTAAATGTCGATGATGATACATCAGATGATGAGACTTCACAGGAGAAAGAAAACGTTTCTGAGAAGAGAGATTTTGATCATGTGACATCATTTATCGAGCAGGAAATAGCCAAGATGACAGCAAAAAATCCGGGACTGGAGAAGAAGCTGGATATGGCTAAGACAAGAAAAATGCCGGATATTTCATTGCCGGAGGATTTAGACAGCGAAGAAGATGACTCGAAATTGAAAGAAACAAAACATATAAAAGAGCTTACAAGCGAACAGAAAGCTATATTTTCATATTTCATACCGGTAAAGGGTATGGAGGATCAGATCTGCAAGGCATATAATGCAGTGCTTGATCATTTCAACAGGAAAGAAAACGCATCCACAGGCAACCTCATTATACAGGGAGAGCAGGGTTGCGGAAAGACAATGCTTGCTACAAGCTTTATAAAGGTATTACAAAAAGATGGTGAACAGCTTACAGGAAAGATGGGCAAGATTGATGCTGCCGCACTCAATAAAAAGGATGTGCAGCAGGTAGTCAGAAAGATAACAGGAGGCTGTCTCATCATAGAAAGAGCCGGTGATATCGACCGCAGCATAGCTGCCCAGCTATCATTTTTGATGGAGCATGATATTACAGGAACACTCTATATACTTGAGGATACATCAAAGGGTATAAAGAAGGCTCTCTCAATGGATGAGGGCTTTGCATCCAAGTTCACGGAAAAGATATCGGTTCCTATTTTTACAAATGATGAACTCGTATTGTTTGCCAAATCGTACTCTGCAGAGCTTGGGTACAAGATAGATGAGATGGCTATTCTGGCATTGCATAACAGAATCAGCAATATTGAGAGGATAGACCAGGCTACCACTCTGACAGAGGTCAAGGATATAATTGACGAGGCCATAGACAGGGAGGCTCACAGCGGACTTAAGAAGGCTATAAGTATTCTGACAGCCAGGCGATATACAGATGATGACCGAATTGTACTCAAAGAGGATCATTTCAGGGAAAAATAAATACTTATGGGGGGTATATATATGTGTAATTTTACAGCAATGGATTGTTACCTGTTCGGTCAGGCAACACACTATGATATCTACAAAAAGATGGGTGCTCACTTAGCTGAGCGCAAGGGAAAAAAAGGAGTGTGCTTTGACGTCTGGGCGCCACATGCGAGGGAAGTATACGTGTTTGGTGAGTTTAACGACTGGAATGAGACCAGTCATGAGATGAAGCGTGTAGAGCCGGAAACCATGGGAGTGTATGAGCTTTTTGTACCGGGAGCGCAAAAGGGTCAGATGTATAAGTTTATTATAGTCACTGAACAGGGTGATAAGCTGTACAAGGCGGATCCATACGCAAACTACGCAGAGCTTCGTCCGGGAACAGCGTCAATCATCACAGATATCGAGCACTTCACATGGACTGACAAAGAGTGGATGGATAAGAGAGCAGCAAAGTCAGATGCTGATGTATATTCTTCACCTATGGCTATATATGAGTGTCATCCGGGCTCATGGATGAGACATCCGGGCAGGGATGATGAGGGCTTTTATACATACAGGGAGCTTGCAAAATCACTCATATCCTATGTGAAAACTATGGGATATACACATATTGAGCTTATGGGTATTTCAGAGTATCCGTTTGATGGCTCATGGGGATATCAGGTGACAGGCTACTATGCACCTACATCGAGGTATGGAGAGCCTGAGGATTTTGCATACTTTGTTGATCAGTGCCATAAAAATAATATCGGAGTAATCCTCGACTGGGTACCTGCACATTTCCCAAAGGATGCGCATGGACTTGCCAATTTCGATGGAACAGCCACATATGAGTATGCAGACCCAAGAAAGGGAGAGCATCCCGACTGGGGCACAAAGATATTTGACTACGGTAAGAATGAAGTAAAGAACTTCCTTATCGGAAGTGCACTTATGTGGATAGAAAATTACCACGTAGACGGACTCCGTGTGGATGCAGTTGCGTCAATGCTTTATCTTGACTATGGAAAGAACGACGGACAGTGGGTGCCAAACAAGTTTGGAGGAAATAAGAACCTCGAGGCAGTAGAGTTTTTCAAGCATATCAATACACTCATACTTGGAAGAAATCACGGAACTGTAATGATAGCCGAAGAGTCTACCGCATGGCCAAAGGTAACAGGCAAGGTAGAGGAAGACGGACTGAACTTCAGCTACAAATGGAACATGGGATGGATGCATGACTTCCTTGATTATATGAAGCTGGATCCATATTTCCGTAAAAATAACCACAACAAGATGACATTTGCGATGAGCTATAATGAGAGTGAGAAATATATTCTGGTACTGTCACATGATGAGGTGGTACATCTGAAGTGTTCTATGCTCAACAAAATGCCGGGCTTAGAAGGGGATAAATTCAAGAACCTCATGGCAGGATATGCATTTATGATGGGACACTGTGGAAAGAAGCTTCTTTTCATGGGACAGGAGTTTGCACAGAAGCAGGAGTGGAGTGAGGAAAGAGAACTCGACTGGTATCTGCTTGAGAATCCGGAGCATAAAAAGATCCAGAACTGGGTAAAGGAGCTGCTTCACCTCTATAGGAGAAACCGCTGTCTGTATGAGCTGGATTCAAGCTGGGAAGGCTTTGAATGGATAAATGCAAACGATGCAGACAGAAGCATCTTCAGCTTTATCAGAAAGAGTAAGGATGGCAAGAATAATATGCTCTTTGTCATCAATTTCACACCGGTAGAGAGACCTGATTACAGAGTCGGAGTGCCAAAGCACAAGACATATCAGCTTGTTTTAGATAGTGAGGATCCTAAGTTTACCGGCAAAACGGTACAAGAGCCTGTAAAGAAGGCTACAAAGGGCAGAGGCAAGGCAGCAAAACAGTCATATAAGAAGCTGGACTATAAGGCAGTCAAATCAGAGTGTGACGGCAGACCATTTTCATTTGCTTATCCACTTGCGCCTTACGGAGTTGCTGTATTTAAATACTAATATACCGGTAAATAGCAGGGTAAAGGACCGCGCCAATTTAAGGCGCGGTCTTTATTTTTGCGTATTATATGTCGATATAAAATAAAAAGATAACTATTCAGAACCACCCCCTCACATATGAGCAAAAAATATCCATAAATAAAGGCTGCAGAGATGGTATATATGCAGGGCACGGAGCAGGAAATATGCAGATAGAGAATTTGATTAATAAAAGCACAGATACGAAAAATACGGACACAAAAACCATAAATGATATGACAGCGGGTATGCGTGTGTCAGACTACATAAAGACAGACAGCAGTGACAATATGTCAAAAAAGGCGGCTGTTGTCGGTTCGTCAAACTCTGTTGATATGTCGGATACGATATATGCAAGACCACAGGCTAAAAACGAAGCCGGGAACAACGATGGCACAGATATGGCAGAAAATCTGCTAAATGACATGAATCAGACCTCAGAAAACAGGCGAAATGATATGATTGTCACTGCAAGCACCACCACGAGTGATGATTACAAAGCTGCAAAGGATGACGGCTACGATGTCATTGTCACTGAGACCGATAAGATAAAAGCAGTGCTGGCAAAGGCAGGTGTAGATATATCCATATTTGGAGATGATCTGAGCATGGAGCAGCTTACAGACATCACGGGAAGCCAGACTGAAGCGGCCATGCTTGTCAATCAGATGAAAGCATATGATATTCCTGCTACAGATGACAATATAAAGGCAGGTACAGATGCCATAGACCGGGCAAAGAGCCTTACAAATATATCCAATGAGACAAAGGCATATTTGGTCAGAAATAACATGAATCCGACGGTTTCCAATGTATACAAGGCTACGTACAGCAGCAGTCAGGTACAAGATTACAGGCAGAAAACCAAAATGACGGAGATATCAGATGAGCTGTTTGATGAGCTTAAGCCACAGCTTAAACAGATATTAGAGGAAGCTCATATAGACAGTAGTGATGAGAATCTGAATCAGTGCAGATGGCTGATAGATGAAGATATAGCCGTTACACCTGACAATGTGCTGCTTGCGAATCAGATAGACGGCATTACCGCAGCAGGAGAAAATGTGAGCAGTGATTTTTATGCAAGGGCAGTGACAGAAGCACTGGCAATGGGAAAAAAGGCTACAGATGCCACTATGTCACAAGATGGTCTGACATTTGACATGGCAAAGAAAGCCTGTGATGTATTAGGTGAGGCGACCGCAGATGACATTGTCACATTAGAGTCAGATAACATACCTGTCACGATAGAGAATCTGTCAAAGCTTATAGCTGCAAGAGGCAAGGATAGTGCAGCATCGCAAGCCTCAGCGAATAAAGCTGCGGATAATCAGATTACAGACAGCCGGGAAGCAAGGCTTGTGACAGCTCAAAGAAAGCTTGAGGAAGCGAGACTTTCCATGACAGCAGAAGCCAACCTTTCACTCATAAAAAAAGGAGTTTCAATAGACACAGAGCCTATTGAACGTGTAGTGGAGCTGCTTAAGCAGCAGGAAAATAAATACTACGGAGCGCTGTTTGGTGAGAGCAGTGTAGAGGCATCTGATGATAGGGTACGTATGTACAATAATGTCTGTGATATTTTCAATCAGATGAAGCAGCAGCCGGCGTATGTACTGACCCTGGAATCCGCTGATGACACTGTGTATGAGCTGTATACAGCAGGCAAAGCAATGAAGCAGTCATTAGAAGCAGCAGCCTCAGGATATGAGACTCTTATGACATCACCGCGGGCAGATATGGGAGATAGTATGTCAAAAGCATTTCAGAATGTGGATGATATACTTAAAGAGCTTCAGATAGATACATCTGAAAGCAATCGCAGGGCTGTGCGGATACTTGCGTACAATAGTACCGACATCACAGAGGACAATATAAAGCAGATAAAGTCTGTAGATGAGCAGGTGCAGAGAGCATTCAGCGATATGACACCGGCGGTGACGATTGAGATGATAAAAAGAGGCATATCACCGCTTGATATGAGCATGAGTGACATAAGTGACACTGCCAGACGGATAAAATCAGAAAATCCTGACGAAAGGGATGAGAAATTCAGCGAGTTTCTCTGGAAGCTTGAAAAGAAAAATGAAATCTCAGAGGAGGAAAGAGACTCATATATAGGCATATACAGGCTTATTTCACAGGTGGAGCAGTCAGATGGTGCTGTGATAGGCTCACTTGTTAATCAGGGAGCAGATATTACAATGAAAAATCTGCTTACAGCGGTCCGGGTACGAGGAAAGAGTGCCATGGACTATAAGGTGGACGATACCTTTGCCGGAGTGGACAGTGTAAGCAGGGGCATTAAAATTGACTCACAGATAGAAAGCGCATATCATACAAACTGCCTAAGGGATGTGCTTGATACACTTTCACCTGAGAAAATGGAGTTTGTGCAGTATGACAGCTGGCTTGATATGACTCCGGAGCAGTTAAGGCAGGCTGTATATGAGGCAGACGAGGATAACGCACTGTCAGAGCAATATGCCACAGAACAGCTAAGACAGTTCAATCAGGCAGTTTCGGTGCCTGAGAACGTATATGCTTTTCTGGAGAAATATGATGTAAAAACAACCGCAGTAAACCTCATGGCTGCGTCACGGCTAATGAAAAATCCGTCAGAGGCAGTAAGAAATCTCTGGGAGCGTGGAGACAGTGCTACGGCAAGGGCTCTTTTGGATGAGACTCTCAGACGGTTTTCTGAGTCGGTCAAAAATCCAAAGGAGCTTGCGCAGGCGCAGGAAACGCTGGCTGATACAGCAGAGCATGTTATGGATTCGATGATTATAGAGGATAGGCACACCGGTTCAATAGACCTCAGACAGATGAAGCTATTGTGCAGTCAGCTAAGGATAGCTTCAAATATGTCGAGACAGGAAAACTATATTGTACCAATAGAGACTGCAGACGGGGTCACAGGTATGAAGCTTAGTATAGTAAGAGGCGAGGATAAAAAGGGCATGGTTGACATATTCCTTGAGGATAAAAAATGCGGCAGGGTAGCTGCATATTTTGAGGCAAAGGAAAACTCAGTATCTGCTATGATAGTCACAGACGATGAGCAGACTAAAAAGCTGTTTGAAGACAATATCACTATGTTTGAGGCAGGAATAAGTGATGGTGAACAGCGTGTGCGCATAGATGTGGCACTGGAGCATGATATATCTGCAAAAGAGTCTAAGATGTCAGATATGAAATCAAATACTGAGTCAGATAATGAGACTAAAAAGCAGCTTGATGGCAGCGAAAGTGTCCAGACAACCAGACTATATCACATCGCAGAGCAGTTTATTGTAAATGTCCAGAGGGTGATTGCGCAAGATAGTCTGTAACACCGATATATATTGCATGTGCCAGGTCATCCTGATAGTTTTTGTCAGTAAGAAGAAGTGTCTCAGCAGGATTACTCAAGAATCCACATTCTACGATTACGGTCGGGGATGTGGATTTTTTAAGTATAAAGTATTCTTTATTGGGCTTAATGCTTCGTGGCTTTGCGACACAAAGAGAAGTGTTTAAAGCTCCAAGGACAGAGGATGCGAGCTCTTTTCCTGCATCAGAGGCTTCATAATAGAATACCTGTGGACCGCAGCTTGAATTGTCCTCAAAGCTGTTTTGATGGATACTGATGCTGACTGCCACATTGCTTTTAGACATCAGGGCAGTTCTCTTTGTGAGATCATCTGTCTTTGGATGCTTGGAATTATCCGGGGCGAGGTCGCAGTCGGTGGTTCTGGTCATGACAACAGTAAAGCCTCTGTTTTCAAACAGCTGTTTAAGAGCCATTGCAATACTGAGGTTGACATCCTTTTCCATGACGCCGGAGGTGGAAATCTTACCGGGATCACTTCCACCATGTGCTGGTTGTAGTTTACGCAAATTGTGATATGTATTCCCCAGTATATATGGGGAGTTAGAA
>ENA-OPBM01000721-OPBM01000721.1-human-gut-metagenome-genome-assembly--contig:-NODE-721-length-24592-cov-3.228512_pt1 | contig 24592 bp, 20 predicted proteins | sample MGYA00241069_ERZ501454 | MGnify/ENA primary metagenome ERZ501454 (study PRJEB25962, sample SAMEA2042625) | human gut metagenome | biome: human gut; feature: human-associated habitat; material: faeces... | reverse complement strand
CGATACCTGCGCGCCGCCGAACGAACGGTTGGCCAGCAGGCCGCCGTATTCGCGGGCGAAAGGCACGCCCTGTCCCACGCACTGGTCGATGATCAGGTTGGCGACTTCGGCCATGCGGTAGACGTTGGCTTCGCGGGCGCGGTAGTCGCCGCCCTTGATCGTGTCGTAGAACAGACGGTATACCGAGTCGTTGTCGTTCTGGTAGTTCTTCGCGGCGTTGATACCGCCCTGCGCGGCGATCGAGTGCGCGCGGCGGGGCGAATCCTGAATGCAGAATACCTTGACGTTGTAGCCCAGTTCGCCGAGCGAAGCGGCTGCGGAGGCGCCTCCCAGACCCGTACCGACGATGATGATGTCGAGCTTGCGCTTGTTGGCGGGGCTTACGACCTTGATAGCTGTCTTATGGTTGCTCCACTTTTCGGCCAGAGCACCGGCAGGAATTTTAGCATCTAATTTTAAAGCCATATCGTTTGTGTGTTTATTATTCTACAAAGGGGGTGATTAGCATGCGCCTGCGATGCAGGGGCAGAAGAAGTAGACGAGCACCACGGCGGCGAATCCGAGGAATATGATCGTGGCCACGATGTTGGCGATGCACTTCAGGCGGGGATACCACGTGTCGTTGGCCCATCCCACGGTCTGGAACATCGACCATACGCCGTGCGTGAGGTGGAACCACAGGGCGGCGAACCATACGAGGTAGATCACCACGTAGTACCACTGCGAGAAGGTGTAGGCGATCAGCGAAGCTCCGTCCGCGGGGTCGAGTCCCAGCGAGTTCTCGTGTCCGCCCAGAATCTCCACGAGCTGCATCTTCGACCAGAAGTTGAACAGGTGGATCAGGAGTCCGCCCAGGATGATGAAGCCCAGTACGAGCATGTTTTTCGAAGCCCATGCCACGCCCGGCTCCTGCACCGTCACGGCGTAACGCTGCGAACCGCGCGCCTTGTAGTTGTTCAGCGTGAGGATGACGGCGTAGAGGAAGTGGACGAAGACGCCCAGCGCCAGAACGGCCGTTCCGGCCAGCGCGTACCAGTTTGCGCCCAGCAGTTCGCAAATCATGTTGTACGCTTCGGGCGAGATGATCGCCGTGATGTTCATCGACATGTGGAAGAGGATGAAGAGCACGAGGAACACGCCCGTCACGCTCATTACTAACTTCTTGCCAAGCGAGGAATTAGATAGAAAACAGCTCATAATGATTTTAATTTGTTATATTTGTTAATGATTTGTGTTCCGGCGCTTTTATTTTACGCACGCAAAGATAGCCATTGTTTGCGGAATAACAATAGAAACGGACGGGAATTTTATGCCTGAAAGGAGGGTTTTATGACCAAAAAAGAACTGCGCGCCGCGATGCGCCGGCGGAACCTCGGAATGGACGCTGCGGAGCGCGCCGAAGCCTCGCGCCGGATATTCGGCCGGGCCGGGCGGCTGGAGGCTTTCGGCGCGGCCCGGACGGTGGGTGTTTTCTGCTCGCTTCCCGACGAGCCGGACACGGCGGAGACGCTGGCACGGTGGAGCGCCGTGAAACGCATCGTGGTTCCGCGCGTCGAAGGGGATGTGATGCGATTCTGCGAATACGACCCGCAGACGCTGCGTCCGGGGGCTTTCGGCATCGCCGAGCCGGGACCCGAGGCGCAGACGTGCGACCCGTCGGAGATCGACCTCGTGATCGTTCCCGGCACGGCGTTCACCGCCGCGGGCGCCCGTTGCGGCCGCGGCCGGGGTTACTACGACAAATACCTCTCCCGGCCGGACGTGCACGCCGTGAAAGTCGGCGTGTGCTTTGCCCACCAACTGGTCGGGGAGCTGCCTGCGGAGCCGCACGACGTGGCGATGGATTACATAATAACGGATTGAATGATGGATGCGAAAGAGTTTGCCTCCGCCTATGGCGAGGCGTTCGGACCCGCCGCGGGACTGCCGTTGCTGTTCTGGTATTCGGACGGGCCGGTGCGTGCCGTGCCCAAAGTCGAAGGATGTTTTTTCAAGGCGCTGGCCGAAGCCCGCGAGGGGTCGGCGGTGAGCCTCAATGCCGCCAATATCGGCTGCGGGGGCGGGAAGTTCTACACCGGCTTTGCACCGATGCCGCCCTTCGTGCCGGCCTTCGTGTCGCAGAAGGAGCACTACAAGCAGACACCCGAAATGGTGCTGGAGTTCATCGGGCGGCTCGGCGTGCCGGAGGCCTCCGGTGCGTGGCTCAATTTTGCGCGCATTGATACGCCGCAGGCCGCGGAGGCTTTCGGTACGGCCGACGGGGCGCTGTTTTTCGCCACGCCCGACATATTGTCGGGACTGGTGTCGTGGGCCGTTTACGACAACAATGCCGACGATGCCGTGTGCGCGCCCTTCGGGTCGGGATGCAGCGCCGTCGTGACGCAGGCCGTGCGGGAGAACCGCCGGGGCGGACGCAGCGTCTTCCTGGCGTTGTTCGATCCTTCGGTGCGTCCGTGGGTCGATGCCTCGGAGCTGGGGTTCGTCGCGCCGATGTCGCGTTTGCGCGAGATGTGCGGCACGATGCGTGCAAGTTGTCTTTTCGGGACCCATGCGTGGAACAAGGTCCGGGTCCGCATTAATGGAGGGAATATATGAAAAAGAGAAGAGTGTCTAAACTTGGTCTTTTAGTTTTATTATTAATAGTTGTTATTTTAGTAACAGGAATTAGTATTATTATAATAAAAAGTAACAATAAAACAGAAGTAAATATTATTTCAGAACATAAAAATTATAATTTAAAAATTAATTATCCTATTTTAAAAAATAAAAAATTGGATAATAAAATTAAAGAAGACGTTACAAACGCTAAAGATGAATTTATGAAGGCTGTTAAAGAAAATAATACAGATATTCAATATGATTTTAACATTCGTTTTTCGAAGGGCGAATATAAAGAAATATCGACAGTTCATTTAGTTATTGAATCTTTTACAGGTGGAGCTCATTATGCTAGAACGGATAAAACATATACTTTAAACCAAAAAACTAAAGAAGAAATTGAACTATCTAACATTTTCGAAGATAAGAATTATTTAAATACATTATCAAGCTTATCATATTATTATGTTATGGATTATAGCTCTAATTATCAAAAGAATTTTGATGATGCTTTAGTAAAAGAAGGGACTAAGCCTATAAAAGAAAATTTTTCACACTTCGCTTTAACAGAAAAAGGTTTACAATTGTTATTTCCGTCATATCAAGTGGCTAGTCATGCAGATGGTGAGGTTATAATAACAATTCCTTATGAACGAATTAATGGAATATTAAAAAAAGAGTATCAGGGGATCAGCCAAAAAGGTGAAAATACGCAGACAATTTTAACAGCAAAAACAAGGGATCTTGAGGTATACAAAGGTAAAAAGCTTTTAGCGCTAACATTTGATGATGGGCCAGGACATGCTTCAACTAATTATTTATTAGACGAACTTCAAAAAAGAGATGCAAGAGTTACGTTTTTTGTTTTAGGAAGTAGGGTAGAACAATATCCTGATGTTCTTAAAAGAGAATATACTGATGGACATGAAATCGGCAGTCATACATATAATCACAAGAATTTGTTTCATTTAACTGATTATGAAATTATGAAAGAATTGCAAAATACGAATGATGTGGTTAAAAAGTATACAGGATATACCCCAACTCTGTTAAGACCGCCTTACGGTAATATTAATGACCATATAAAAGGATTAACAAATATGAATACAATTTTATGGGATGTTGATACTTTAGATTGGAAATTAAAAGATAAAAATAAAATAGCTAGTGCGATTGTTAATCATGCGGCTGACGGATCTATTATTTTATTACATGATATTTATCAGAATTCTGTACAGGGAGCAATTATGGCTATCGATATATTAAAAAATCAAGGCTATGAATTTGTTACAATAAGTGAAATGGCTGAATTAAAAGGTGTTATGCTTGATAAAAACAAGAGTTATTTTTCGTTTTAAAGGGTCAAATATGACCTTTTTTTCTTGCTTTAGTTGGGTAAATATTATATACTTGATGAGAGGCGATTTGATGGAAAAATATCGTATAATTGAGAAAAGTATAATTAAAAAATATCGTAAAGAAATTTGGAGTAAATTTATTAAAGCGATTAAAAATTATCATTTGGTTGAAGAAAATGATAAAGTTGCAGTATGTATGAGTGGCGGAAAAGATTCTTTTTTACTGGCTAAATGTATGCAGGAATTGCAGAGACATGGAATGGTTAGTTTTGAATTGAAATTTATTGTAATGAATCCAGGTTACACCGAGGAAGTATTAAGTAAAATAAAAGATAATTTGAAACTTTTAAATATTGAAGCAGAGATATTTGAAGCACCAATTTTTAAAATTTCTGAACGATTTGACAGTCCTTGTTATTTTTGCGCAAAAATGCGTAGAGGCTATTTATATGATTACGCGAAGAAAATGGGCTGTAATAAAATTGCGTTAGGTCATCATATGGATGATGTTGTTGAAACAATCCTTCTTAATTTAATATATAATGGTTCTTATTCATCAATGTTACCTAAGCTTGAAAGTGATAATTTTGAAGGGATGGAATTAATTAGACCACTTTATTTGATTGAAGAAAAAAATATAATTGCTTGGAAGAATTTTAATCATTTAAGTTTTATTGATTGTGCATGTGCAGTTACGGCTAAAAGTAGTGGAAAAAGAGCTGAGATGAAGACGTTGCTTACTTATTTGGAACGTTATAATAAAGATGTTAAAAAAAGTTTATTTACATCTGCGAATAACGTTAATTTAAATACAGTAATTGGATATCATTGTGACAGTGATTTTCATAGTAAATATGATTGATTTAGTTTTATTGAAATGATATAATAGATACTTATTAAGGGTGGTTTTATGAAATTAGCAAAGGTTTATGCAAAAGTTAAAAGGTCAGTTGTGCATCAAGATGAGGCAATTAAAAAAATGATATTAACAGTCAACCATAATTTAAAATATGGTCTTTATAATAAACAAAATATTTTATTATTAGGTTCTGTAGGGGTAGGAAAAACTTTGCTTTGCGGAAAATGTGCGGAAGCAATGGGATTACCTTTTTACCGAATTAATGGAGCATTTGCTGATGGGAGTTTTAAAAGATTTCAAATGTCTGAGGCAATAGTTAAGTTATCTGATAATAGTGTTGAAAAAGGTTCGAGCGCTAGGGGTATTGTTTTGATTGAGGATGCTGACGGAATGTTTGTTAATGAAGCTGACAATGGTTTTTTATCCATGGCCAAGAGTCCAGAGTTTTATACTGTTAGTGGGGAACTTGGAGTTCATGATTATTATGATATTTCTGGGGTAACTTTTATAGCTGAAGGACAATATACGGAAATGCCAAAACGTAAATTTGGGTCTAGTAATTCAATCGGCTTTGCAGGCGTTAAAGATGAGAGTATTGGCGAGAAAATTAGTAATGGTAATGCAGAACATATTTCTTCGCAGTTTACAAGAACTATCGAAATGAATCCACTTTCTCCAGATTTTGTAAGGGACTTTCTGACTGAATCTAACCTTTCTACTATAAATGAAATATGTGACGGTTTAGAGACATCTTCTTTGGAGATTGATGAAATAGTTAATAGAGTTATCAATCGCGGTGTAGGACTTCATAGTGCAGCCGCTGTGACTAGTGAAGTTATGTATCCCAAATTAGAAAAAAAGTATTTTTCATCTAAAAATGATAAATAGTGTCAATATAGATGAAAAGGGATGCTTTTTTTCTTTTTTTGTGCTATAATATAATTGTCTAGAAGATTGGACAATTATCAAAAACCTACGCGTTAACGATTGGGAATCTAATTTGCTTGCAGTGTTGAATACTTGTGTTTACACAAGGCTCCTAATGCTTGTAATGTGATGCCCACCTAGAAGATAGGGTTTTAATCGTTAAACGTCCGCTTCTGGGCTTTTTATTTGCAAAAAAAAATTAGCTATTTAGCTAATTCTTTTATTTTGTCAGTATTTTTGAAATTGTATTTAGCAATTTCTTTTAATATTTCAATACCATGAGTTTTAATTAATTCAGCACCAACTTCGTCGACTTTTTGTCCGGCTCCTTTTGGAAGCCTAACCCCCATTTGCTTAGAAAGCTTTTCGAATTCTTTAATTAAGACATAACGGCTAATTAAAGAACCACAGGCAACAGATAAACATTTATCTTCGGCTTTTGTTACAAAAGTAATTTTTCTTTGAACTTCTGGTAAATTATTAATATATTTATAATAAATAAATGGATCGGTAAATTGATCGACAACAATATAATCATGTTTTTTAAATTGTTTATTCATGTCTAATAAAACTTTGTTATGAAGGTTAGCTTTAATAGCATTTAAATTCATTTTTTCATTATATTTATCGTTATATTCTCTATTTGATAAGATCATACAAGAATATGGTATTTTTTTAATAATTTCAGGAACTACTTTTAAAATGTGTTCATCGGTTATTTTTTTAGAATCACGAACTCCTAATGACTCTAAAAAAGGAATATCTTCTTTAGTAACATAAGTTGCTGTAACTACGATTGGCCCAAAATAATCACCAGTTCCAACTTCATCAGAACCAATTGAAGTACATTTATAAAGTTTTCCATCAGTATGTTTTACTTCAGGAGCTGGTTTTGACTTAGGATTATTATCAACCATTTTATATTCTACTTTTTTATTTGGGTTTAAGTTTTTTTCAGTCTCAATCCAAATATTAGCATCTATATCTGCACTTATACCTTGGAAAACAGCTTTTCCTGATTGGTATAAAGTAACCATTGTATCAGCTTCTTTTGCTTGAAATACAGCATATGGAGGCGTAACGTCTCTTTTTTTGTCTTCAAAGTATTCATTCATTTTTCTCATCGTGTTGTCACTTAATTTTACTGTAACGGTACGAACTTCGTTTTTTGCCATGTTATCACCTATACACATTTTAACATAAAAAATCGAGATTCACAATACTATCCGTTGTAATTGCTTTCTTTTTTAGGATGAATGTAATATAATTTGTATAGGAGGTCATAATATGAGTATAATCGATTTATGTATTATAATATTTCTATTATTAGGTGCTTTAATTGGATTTAAGCAGGGATTTACGAAAAGCTTGGTTAATTGTGTTGGTTATATATTAATAGTTGTAATTGCTTTTGTTTTAAAAAATCCAATTAGTGAATTTATGATGAACTATTTACCCTTTTTTGATTTTTATGGTTTAATCAAAGGTGTTTCAGTTTTAAATATTGCGGTATATGAAATTATTGCTTTTGCGTTAGTGTTTGGAATATTGCTTATTATTTTAAAAATATTGCTATTAGCAACAACAATTTTTGAAAAGATTTTAACTTTAACAATTATTTTAGGTATTCCATCAAAATTATTAGGGGCAGTTGTTGGATTAATAAAGAATTACATTGTGGTTTTTGTGGTTTTATATATTTTAGCTCTTCCAAATTTTGCTGGTAGCGATTTTGTGAAATCTTCAGAGTTTCAAAAACCAATTTTAGAAAATACACCGATATTATCATCTTTTGCTAGTAAGTCTTTAACAGTATTTGATGAATTTGCTGATTTAAGTGAAAAATACAAAAATGCTGATAGTAGTAACGAATTTAATTTGGAGGCGCTTGATTTATTTTTGAAATATGATATAGTAAAAACGACAACAGTGCAGAAGTTGATTGATAAAGGAAAGCTTCATATTGATGGAGCCGATAAATTAATAGAAAAATATGAGGAGGAATAGAATGGATATAATTATAGGAAATGAGGAAAATTTTGATAGTTTGGTAGCTAAAGGTGATGTTTTAGTCGATTTCTTTGCTACTTGGTGTGGACCTTGTAAAATGCTTGGGCCTGAACTTGAAAGTATGAGTGATAAAGTTCAAATCGTTAAGGTTAATATTGACGAAAATCTTGAACTTTGTAAACGTTATGGAGTTATGAGTGTTCCTACTTTAATTTATTTTAAGGAAGATGGAACTTATGACACTAAAGTTGGCTATATGCCAAAAGAAGTGATATTAGAGTGGATAGGAAAATAGTATTTAGATTTAAGATGAGGTAATAGTGATGTCAAGGGAAGAATTTAGTACAATTGATGCTTGTAATATTCAATTTTATAAGGATTTAAATAAACAAAAAAAATGGAAAATCGTCCAAAGAGCAGGGGCAACTGTTGCAGTTTTTAGTGTACTAGCGATTGGAGTATTGCTTGGACATTATGCATATAGTGATGGTTTGGCTAGTGAGTATGTAAATGATCATCGAAATGAACAAGTAGCTTTAGATACCGATCAAATTTTTGATGTTTCGGATGAAATACCTTGGGCAGAGTCACCTTGGATATATGAAGGGGATACCAAAGCTTACATAAATGCACCTGGAATTTTCACTACTGCTGATGGAACTCTTTCGGTTCAGCAGTATAGTGATAATGAATATGGTCTTAAGCACGATGTTAATGGAAATCCTTCGCTTGTTGGTTCTATTTATAAAGATTGGCGTAATCATGAAGGCTTAAGTGATGACTTTATTATTATTTATGGCCATAATATTGGAGAAATTCCGGGGACCGATGATTTAATGTTTGGAAAACTGGCGGACTTTGCTGATACTGATAGTAGTGCAGCTAAAGGAACGGCGATTGAAATGTATGAACAAAATCCAAGCATTGATTATAAAGATGAATATGGTCACTATAATTTGGAGATTTTTGCGTCTGGGGTATACGATGCGTCTAGCATTTTGAATTGGGTTGGTAATTATGCAGACGAGGAAGACTTCAATGATAAAATGGAGTATATAGTTGGCAGTTCAGATATTGATACGGGAATAGTACCAAATATGGATGAACCAATAGTGTGTTTTTGGACTTGCCCTTATACTAATTCATCAGATTATAGCAATCCTGAAAATCGTGTTTTAGTTTTTGCGCAGGCTCATCAATTAGAAAAATATCAAGAATTTCCAGTGGTACCAGAAGTGACTTCGGGTAGAACAATTAGCTAGGTTTAATATAGCCTATCTTTTTTTTCTAATTTTTGATATAATAATTATTGGTGAAGAAAATGAAAAAAGTTTTAGTAATTGCAGTAATATGTACACTTATTGACCAAGTTATTAAAAATGTTTTATTTTGGTTATTATCGTTTGGTAGTAGTGTTGAAGTGATTTCTAACTTTTTTTCGCTAACAATGATTCAAAATACAGGGGCGGCTTTCAGTATTTTAAGTTCAAACACTTTATTTTTAATTGTTGTTTCGATTATTTCTTTATGCTTAATTTATTATTTTTTTATTAAGGGTAGAGATTTAGTTAAAGTAGAAGAGTATTTGTATGGCATTTTAATTGGTGGTATTTTAGGCAATTTAATAGATAGAATTGTACGAGGGTATGTTATTGATTATTTAGATTTTAATGTTTTCGGATATAATTTTCCGGTATTTAATTTAGCTGATGTGTGTATAATGGTATCGATTGCATTAATTGTTATTCATCTAGTAAAAGGAGAAAAAAATGAAGTATCAAGTAAATAACCCAGGAATTAGATTAGATAATTTTTTAGCAGAGGCCATGGATATAAGCCGAAGTAATGCTAGTAAAATAATTAAGGCTTCTGAAGTTTTAGTAAATGGTATGGAAACAAAAGGTGGATACATTGTTAAAGAAGATGATGTGATTGAAGTTAATCACGTTGAAGAGGCAATGGACGTTTTGCCTGAAAAAATGGATTTAGATATTGTTTATGAAGACGAAGATGTTATTATTGTCAATAAGGCAAATGGCGTGGTTGTTCATCCAGCTCCTGGTAATTATCATGGAACGTTAGTTAATGGACTTTTATACCATAGTAAACTTAGTGATAAAAATGGTGAATTTCGTCCAGGAATTGTTCATCGTATTGATGCTAATACAACTGGACTATTAATGGTTGCTAAAGATAATAAAGCTCATGAGGCTTTAGCAGAACAGCTAGCTGCTAAGACAACATACCGAAAATATGTGGCTTTAGTTTGGGGTGTTATTCCTAATGACACTGGTTTAATCGATGCGCCAATTGGAAGATCAAGTGCTGATCGTAAAAAAATGGCCATAAATCCAGATGGAAAAGAAGCAATAACCCATTTTAAAGTTTTAAAAAGGTTTGATGAGGCAACTTTAATTGAATTAAAATTGGAAACAGGTAGGACTCATCAAATAAGAGTTCATATGGATTATATTGGGCACCCAATTGTTAATGACCCAGTTTATGGTAAACGTAAATTAATTGATGATTCTGGGCAATGTTTGCACGCTAAAGAACTTGGCTTTATTCATCCAACTACAGGTGAATATATGGAGTTTGATAGTGAACTTCCAGAAAAGTTTTTAAATATTATGAGTTATTTTGAGTAGGAGGTTATATATGAACGAGGCTATAGATCCTAAGAATGAAGAGCTAGTTATGAAATTACTTCGTTATTTTATCTCAGAAAAGAAGTATAGTCCGGTTATTATTAGAGGGCTTGAGGAAGAAATTTGGCTTGAAAATTTAGAAGAGGATTATAAAATTATTAGAATTGTGTCACATTATATTCATAATAATGAACAGTTTGAATTTGACTTAGCCAAGACGAAACAATTAACTAAAGCTATTAAAAAGAAAACGATGTCTTTTAAAATGAATACTTTAAGTATTTTTGTAAATTTAGGTGATAATGTTAATATTGAGAAATATGAAGATATTCCTAAAATAGATGTGGCAGCAGTGGCACAAACTAATGATCTGGAAAAATACCATTTCATTATTGACTCTTTTCCGGATATAATGAAAAAAATGTCTTTTAAGGAAAAGGGGATGGAGTTATTTATGAAAATAACTGGTGATATTGCAGCGAAGAACGAAGGAGAGGCGAAAATGAACGAAGAAGTTTTTACAATGAAAAAACCAATTGTTACTTATGTTTTAATTGGTATTAATATTATTATGTTTTTATTAACAACAATGTTTGGATTGACTGATGATTTAGCAGTCAATAGATTTTCTATTTTAAATGGAGAGTATTTTAGATTAATTACAGGTGTATTTCTACATGCTAATATAGTTCATTTAGTATTTAACTGTTATGCATTATATATAATTGGCATGCAACTTGAAAGTTTTCTTGGAAAAGGAAAATACTTGGCAGTTTATTTATTAAGTGGTCTTGCTGGCAGTGTGCTTTCAATATTCTTTAGTACTGGTTATAGCGTAGGAGCTTCAGGTGCTATCTTTGGTTTACTGGGATCATTATTATATTTTGGATATCATTATCGTCTTTATTTAGAAACCGTAGTAAAATCACAAATTATTCCACTGATAATTGTCAATTTATTGATTGGTTTAATGCCAGGAATTGATAACTGGGCTCATGTTGGCGGCTTAATTGGTGGTATTTTGGCTACTATGGCTGTTGGTATAAAATATAAGTCAACGAAATTCGAAATGATAAATGGAGTAATTTTATATACTATCTATATTGGAGTAATTTTATTTATGACTTTTCAAAGAGGATTATTTGGATAAAAAAAGTGATTTAATTTGAAGTTGTAAGATAAAAGTAGACATAAAAAAAGTGTCTACTTTTTATTGACAACTTTATTAATTATCACTTTTTTATGTTGTATTTTATATATTTTCTTTTTTGGTAAGTTACTTGGGTTGGGATGACATTTTCGGGTTTTAGGCTTTCATTTTCTTTGGTTTGTTCTTCTAGTGTTGTTTCTTTTGTGAACGTTTCTTCTGAAGCATTATTTTCTACTATAGTTTGGTCTTTGCGGGATGAGTTATAATATTCGTAAATATTTACGCCTTCTAGAATTGCTGTTGCTGCTATACAAAGATTGGCAGCAGTTTTAAACTTTGGGTTGTCAGTAGCAATAGCTAAATACTCAGATATAAGAGCCGTAGAAAGGGGCCACATTTTTAGTCTACCAGATTGTTTGCTACGAGGATCACCGCCATTCATTAAAGAGGTAGCATTAATAGCACCTATTGTTGTTTCACCAATTAATGGAATAAGCATGGCAGGGTTTGTTGGTATGGCTTGTCCTAATAGTCCTATAGCAAATATTTTATCGATAATTGGATCTAGTTTAGCGCCTAATTCTGTTTCAGCATTTAATTTTCTGGCAACTTTTCCATCAGCAAAGTCAGTCAAGGCTAGTAGAGCTGTGACTCCAAGGGTTCCTGCGACGTTTTTAGAAAAGGCCATTTTGGGTATTATTATTGGTCCAAACAGTCTTAATGCAGTGATACCATTGGGGATCCATGCTTTTTTATTTTTTAAATCATTGATTAAAGTATTTTTGTCCATTTTTGTCACCTTTTTCTTTTACTTTATATTGTAACACTCATTACTTTTTAAGTAAAGAAATTTACTTGTCATTTGTTTACAAAATCGAAGATGTTGGTATGGCTAATTCTTGTACTTTAATGTAGAATTTTGTTATAATTATGATATAAGAGTAAACATGAGGTGAGCTATATGAAATGTATTTGTAAAAAACTTATTAGTATTTTGTGTGTGTTTGCGATCATTTTACCGAGTTTTATTCCGGCATTTACTGTTTCAGCAGCTAATCCTTATTCTGTTGTTATGGTATCAAATAGTAGTAATAATAAAACAGTTGGAACATATGCGACATATAGTGAAGCGGTAAAAGCGATGAATGCTCAGAACTCGACTAGTACTAGCGTGGCATCTATTTATAAAAACGGAAAAATTATTAATTCAAGATATGCAATTTTCCAATTAAAACCAAGTTCATCTTTGGTTAATTTATATCAAAATGCAGGGGATAGCACGGCTTATACTTATACAAGTCCTTCTTATATGACTGATGCGGCTTTCATTGATTCTAATGAATCTCGCGTACAAGTTATGTATAGTGGATTTAAAGGTTGGGTTGATATTAATGCTGGAAATATTATACCAATTTCATTATTAGGAGCCAATGCCGTTAATATTACAGCTAGTGGGTTAAATTTACGCGAAAGTGCATCGACTTCATCTAAATCAGTTGGGGTTATTACTTGTACAAATGCTTTATTTACTTACACAGAGAAAAAAAGTGCGGGCGGATATACATGGTATAAAATAAATTACAATGGAACTACAGGATGGGTAGCTAATGGTAACTGGCTTACTGAAACATCTGGTACTTCTCTTAACACTTATTATTATCGCTACGATACAGGAAACTTATTACATCGTTATGGAAAACATAATGGAACTTCCTATACTGATGATTATACAAACTTGGGACCAACACCTACTTATTTAACGGTAGGGGCTCGTTATTATAGTTTTGATGGCGGTATTTATTTATATAATTCACTTACTTCAATGTTAGATGATTATCGTAATGATACTTATACACACAGTTTGAATGCGAATAATCCTAATTATGCTTATTATTTATTTTTGCCTAATAAATCCGTTTCAAAGGTTACAGCTGCTGAATTAGATAGTCAAATTACTAATACTAGTTCTAAATTATATGGACAAGGTAAATATTTTAAAGAAGCTGAAAGTTTATATGGAATGAATGCTTTATCTGCATTCGCAACGGCCAAAAATGAGAGCTCAAATGGTACTAGTAAAATTGCGAAAGACAAAAATAATGTTTTTGGATATGGGGCTTCAGACAGTTGTCCTTATGATTGTGCACGTAGTTATGCTAGTGTGCGTGATTCAATTATGGATTATGCAAAAAATGGTTTAAATAGTTATATGACAGCGGGTGCTTCTTATTATTTCGGAACTCATGCTGGAACTAAAGGCAGTGGTCGAAATGTTAAATATGCTTCTGACCCGTTATGGGGTGAAAAACAAGCTTGGAATGCATTTATGACTGATAAAAATCAAAATTTACGTGATTATCAAGCCAATACAATTGGAGTTACTAAGTATGGCAAATACAATGTACCAGTTTATAAAGAAGCTAATACGAATAATGTGATTTACAATATTAGAAACAGTAATTCTTCGTTTAAAGTTTATAATGTGCCAGTAACGGTAATTGATAAAGTAGGAGATTTTTATAAAATATATGCCGATAGTTCATCATATCAATATGGTTATATTAAAACGAGCGATTTAAATGTCTCAAATAACCAGCCAGTGATAAATGCAACAGATAAAATGATTGCTTTGAATTCATCATTTGATCCAATGGCCGGAGTTACAGCTACTGATGCTGAAAATGGAAATTTAACAAATCGTATTACTTATACAGGGTCTGTTAATACGTCTAAGGTAGGAACTTATAATATAACTTATACGGTAACGGATAATAGTAATTTTAGTGCTAGTAAAACTATTAAGATTACGGTTAAAGGAGCATCTGAGCCAATTATAAATGCGACTGATAAAGAAGTTTCTCAATATACAACATTTGATTATATGGATGGGGTAACAGCTATTGACGATACTGATGGAAATATAACTAATAAAGTGACCTATGATAAGACTGTTGATACTAATACGAAGGGAACTTACAATGTTACTTATTCAGTAACTAATAGTAATAATAAAACAACTACAAAGACGATAAAAGTTACTGTTGTAGATAATAGTAAACCTGTTATTAATGCTAGTGATAAAACCGTTTATTTAAATAGAGAGTTTGATCCAATGGATGGGGTAACAGCAACCGATAAGGAAGATGGAGATCTTACTAAGAAAATAGAGGTTACTAAGAATAATGTTGATATAAATATTATTGGTGAATATGAAGTAGAGTATGCAGTTACGGATAGCGCTAATCAAAAGGTAACAAAGAAAATAAAAGTTAATGTTGTCGAAAAGGTACTTAAGGAAGCTAGTAATGAATTTTATTTAAATGAAATAAAATGGGATAACACTAATAGTCAATATAATATAAGTGGCTATCTAATTCAATTAAGTGTTAATCAGTCTTTTGATGATGATTTGTCATTTGAATTGGTTTTAAAAAATGAAACTACAGGTGACGTTTATACAGTTCCTGTTTCAAGATGGACAAGCGATGTTCCATTTGATTTAGGCAAGGAAAATGGTTACGATTATAGTGGAGCTTGGTTTAATGGTAATGTTGATTTATCGAATGTTCCTCAAGGCGATTATCAAGTTTATATGCGTAGTTATACTAGTGATTATTATACTGAAGCTTTATTTTCAAATATATTAAATTCTAGTATTGATAGACGTGGTGAGGACAATAAAAAAGGGTATAGTTTACTTGTTGATTTGACTGATAAAAGAAAACCAATTACGATAAGTGTTCGTGATGGCGGATTAATTACAACAAGCGAATCACCAACTTATCGAAATATGATAAATGATTATGATGATATTTCTTTTGAGGATGGTAAAATGCATATAAAAGGTGTATCATATAATTATGGTCTTGATTATTCAAATAATGTTTCTGTAAAAAGGCAAGTTATATTAGAAAATAACGAGACTTTTGAAAGATATTCATATGATGTTGGAAGTACTTCAAAAGGCAGTTATTCAGTTTCGTCTTTAGATAATTTATCAAAAACTTACGCTTGGTTTGATAGTAGTATTGACATTAGTAATTTATCAAAAGGAAAATATTCAATTATTGTTTATACAATTTCTGGAGATATTGGGGATTATGGTAACATGATTGATATATTTAATGCTATTAATCCAGCTAAGACAACGATTGGAAATAAAACTTATGAAGTAAAAGTAAATACTTCTAAAAATAATAGAATTGAATTAATTGTAAGTTAAAATAGAAAACATAAAACGTTTTCTATTTTTGTCAATAGGAAAGAATTTACTTTTTAAATTATAATTGATATAATGATAATATTCATAGTAGGGAAGGTGGTATTTGTTGTGTTTAAAAAAGGATTAGGCATATTTTATAATGCATCTTTGTTGTTTATTTTAGCGTTTGTAAATTTGCTTATTTTAACTTCAATTTTGTTTTTATGTAAAATATCTATAACAGTTTTTCATTTACCAATAAGTTTAATATTAGCTATAATTGAATTATATTTTATTAAAAGAGATAATTTTAAAACAATTATTGCTTCTGTATTAACTTTTATTTTTGTATTTTTTTCTGCTTGTTTAATTTGTGGGCATATATACGATGATTCTGCAGATGGAAACGGTTATCATAAATTCGCAGTTGGATTGTTAAAGAATGGTTGGAATCCAATATATGATTCACAAGAAAGTGTTATAAAAAAATTGGATTTGAATAGTGATGAAAATGTTTGGGTGGAGCATTATCCTAAAGCTACGTGGATTTACGGAGCTAGTGTTTACAAAATTACTAATAACATAGAAACTGCTAAAACTTATAATGTACTTATTTTATTTATAGTGTTCTTTATAATTGCTTATTTAATAAACAAATTTTATGAGAAAAAGATTTCTTCATTATTAATTGCATTATCTGCATGTTTATTTCCAATAATATGGCAACAAATTTTTTGCTTATATATCGATGGATTTATGGGATTAATTTTATTTTTACTTGTTATTTATTTTTATTTATTTATTAACAATGATAATAATAAGGAGTATTTTTTTATTTCATCAGCTTTGATGATAATAATTATTAATATTAAATTTACTGGCTTATTTTATGCAGGAATATTTTGTGGAGGATATTACATTTATTATTTGATTACAAAAATAAGAAGTAAAAATTATAATTCTTTAGTTAAAACGACTGTTGCATTTGCATTTGTTGTTTTAATTGCACTACTAATTGTTGGTAGTAATTCTTATGTTAAAAATATTGTAGTTAAGCATAATCCGTTATATCCAATTATGGGAGAAGATAAAATAGATATTATTACAAATCAACAGCCTAAATCATTTAATGAAAAATCGCCAATTGAGAAAAACTTTTATTCTATTTTCAGTTATACGGCTAATTATGCTACAAGCTTTAATGTTGGAGAACCTGAGCTTAAAATTCCATTTACGTCTAGTAAGGATGTGGAACTAAATAGAATGGCCGAAGATACTCGTATAGGAGGTTTTGGAATTTATTTTAGTGGTATTTTTATTATTTCAGTTATTGTAATATTAATATCTTTAGTTATGTTTGTTGTGAGAAAAAATTATGTTAAGTTGGTATTTATCGGCGTTCCTTTTGTAATAACTTTACTTTTGATGTTTTTCTTTGATGAAAGTTGGTGGGCTAGGTATGCACCACAAACATATTTTGTTATTGTTATGGCGATATTTATATTGTTGACTTCAAATAAACGTAAGTTTTATATTTGTGGTATTGTTTTATTATTAGTTTGTTGTTATAATTCTGCGCTTATTGCTAAACATATGGCTAATGTAAAGCTTCCCATTAGCGGGCAAATAAGGATGAATTTAGAAAATCTTGAAGGTAAGTCAATAAATTTAGAAATGATAGGGTTTCCCGGGACTTTATTTAATTTAAAAGATCATCATATAAAATATACAATTAAGGAAAAAGTTAAGAATAAACAGCCCTTATACATTGGGAAAAATTATTACGAAAAAACTAAATAAATGTATTTTTGAAAATTAGAGATTAAGAAAAATGTGCAAGTAAAATAACTCGCACATTTTTTATTTTGTATCAAATGTTATATTTAAAGATTTATTTTGCTAAAACTATTGTTACAGTGCTTGGACATGATATTGTTGATCCAGGCCTAACACCGCTAATATATGATCCTGAGCTAGCATTACTAGATGAATCTTCTTTCACAATTAAAGTAACACCTGGTAACTTGTTTGCAAAATAGCTTTCTAAAGCATTTTTAGTAGAAGAAAAGTTTCCGCCAGCATTAAAAATATTATTTAAATCACGTCCGATAGTATATGAACTTTGCTTGCATTTTGGCGTGCTATTATTACCAGAACTATTGTTTGATGATCCATTTGAACTACCGCCACTTGGTTTATTATTTGAATTATTGGTTGATGGTTTACTTACGTTATTTTTGTTTTTAGTCGCTATGCTTATTTGGATACTATCACCTTTAGAAATTTTTTCGCCTGATTTAATACTTTGACTAATAGCATTTCCTTCTTTAACAGTATTTGAGTATTCATTTACAAATGTACAATTAATTCCTAATTGGTTACATGTTTTTTGAATTTCAGATTTAGTTTTACCAATAAAATTAGGAACTTCTATGGCTTTGCCTTTTGATACATAAACAATAATACCTTCATCAGGATTTATTGTTTTATTTGTTTCTACTGAGAATTTAATAATATCACCTTTTTTGATATCATTGTTAAATTCTTCTTTTATTTCATATTTAATTTTGTATTTATCGGCCCATGCTTTAAAATCGGTTATATTGTTGAATTTCGGCATTTTTAATTTTCCTTTTGATACAACGATGCCGATAGTTGTTTCTTCTTCGATTATATCGCCTTTTTTGTAGGTTGCTTCAATTACATGGCCGCTTTTTATTTCATTATCATATTTATCTGAGTAGTTTATTTTTAAGTTGTTTTCAATCATCCATTTAGTAACCTTGCTCATTTTCATATTTTTTAATTCAGGAACTATTATTTTTTTACCTTTAGAAATTGTTAAAGTTATTTTATCACCGGGTGATACTTTAGTTCCTTTTTTAATAGAACTACTTATAACTTTTCCTTTAGCAATTTTATCAGAAAATTCATATTTTAATTCATAGTCAATGGCATTTCTATTTAAATATAATGTTGCTTTAAATAATGTCATGTTTTTTAATTCTTTTAGAGTTATTGGTTTTAAAGCTTCTTTATCACCAAGTGATACTTTGAATGTTATTGCATCATTCCTTTTCATATTTCCGCTTTTACTTTGTTCCATAATAGTATCTCGCGTTACTTCTTTATTTTCTTCAAAATTAACAGTAACATTGTTTAGAAAGTTTTCATCAATAACTTTAACTGCTTCATCGATGTTCCAACCTTCCATATTACTAATTAGAACTTCTTTATTGTAATCAGGTCCATTTGAAACTTCAAAATTTATTTTATCAATATTTTTAGTTAAAGTTTTTGATTTTACATCTTGGTTTATAATATTATATTTTGATATATTATCACTATATTCAAAATTTTGTTCATATTTAATGTTGTTAGCTTCAGCCCACTCAATTGCTTCAGTTAGTGTTTTATTACTGAAATCGGGAATTGAACTTTGTTTTGGAAGTGAGATAACATTAGCTAGTACTAATCCATTAAATCCCATTAAAGCAATAAGACAAATAGCAGTTAAGATAATTGCTTTAGTTTTTTTATAGTGATATGTTCTTTTGAAAGCAATTAGAAAAACTAAAATTGTTATGAAAATAAAGATTGCATTAATAATTTGGTATACTTGATCAACTTGATTAAAAGAATCATATATTAAGTAACTAGAAAAGGCTAGGGTGATTACCATAGTAAGTGATAGAATAATGTTTACAATAGTTGGTTTTTTCTTTGGTGTTTCTTCATCAAAATTAGTTTGATTATTTTTAGGAAGTTCTCGTTTGTAAACATTTTCTTTTTTTTGTTTTTTAGATGGACTATCATCAAAAATAATTGATTTTAGTTCTTGTCTTTTTACCTCTAGTTCTTTTTCTTTAGCAGCGTTGCGTTTTTCTAATTCTTCTTCGATTTTTCGTCTTTCAGTTCGGCTTGTGTAGCCATTATTTCTTTCATTATTCATAATACTTCACCTATAATAATTATACCTTATTTTTCGTTCTTGTCCTATTGTTTAAGAACTTAAATTTCACTGGTTTACTATATTTGACATACCATAGTTATTGTATATTTATTATTATTTGTTATAATGGTGATAATAGGAGATGATTATATGAAAATATTGATAACTGGAGGCGCGGGATTTATTGGAAGTCACACGGTGGTTGAGCTATTAAATAATAATTACGAGGTTGTTATTATCGATAATTTTTCTAATTCTAAGCCAGAAGTTTTAAAAAATATCACAAAAATTACTAATAAAAATTATACTTTTTATGAAGGTGATGTTTGTGATTATGAATTTTTAAATTCTGTTTTTGAAAAAGAAAAAATTGACGCGGTTATTCACTTTGCAGGATATAAAGCAGTGGGTGAATCAGTAGCGAAACCTTTAAAATATTATAAAAATAATATTGATTCGACTTTATCTTTATTAAAAATAATGGAAAAATTTGGAGTATATAATTTTGTTTTTTCATCATCGGCAACTGTGTATGGTTCTCCAAAGGAACTACCTATAATGGAGGACTTTCCTTTATCGGCAACGAATCCTTATGGTTATACTAAATTAATGAATGAACAGATATTAAAAGATATGAGCACTTCGTCAGATAAATGGAACATTGTACTACTTAGATATTTTAATCCAATCGGGGCGCACGAAAGTGGTCTTATTGGCGAAGAGCCTAATGGAATTCCGAATAATATAATGCCATATATTATGAAAGTGGCAGTCGGTGAACTCGAAAAGGTTTATGTTTTTGGAGATGATTATGATACTAAAGATGGAACTGGAGTCCGTGATTATATTCACGTTGTTGATTTGGCAAATGGTCATATTAAAGCTATTGAATATTTAAATAATCATCATGGACTTAATGTGTTTAATTTAGGCACAGGAAATGGTTATAGTGTTCTTGAATTAATTAATGCAGTTTCAAAAATTAATAATGTAAATATTCCCTATGTTATTGATAAACGTCGTCCTGGAGACATTGCGGCATGTTATGCGGACGCTAGTAAAGCTAATAGGGAACTTAATTGGTATGCTTCAAAAAATATTGAAGATATGTGCCGAGATAGTTACAATTTTATAATTAAAAATAGGTGAGCAAGTTAAACTTGCTTTTTTGGTATATTATTCTATCTTTAATTTTTAAAAAATTATCTATAATAATAATGTAGTCTGCATTTTATATAGGAGATGATTTAGTGTTTTTTGAAAATTTAAAAAAAACATGCATCACACTTCTTCTTTCATTTTTTATTATACCAATAAATGCTTTAGCTTATTCAGATCAAATAATCGTTGGTGGTGAAAACATTGGAATAACGCTTAATTCTACCGGGATTTTAATTGTTGGTGTTTATGACGTTAATAATAGTTCTCCTGCGTCTGATGCCGGATTAAAATCTGGAGATATGATAACGACTGTTAACAAGGAAAAAGTTAATAATATTGAAGAAATGGCCCAAAAGATTAATGATTCCAGTAAGGATAGTGTTTCTGTAGGCTATTTACGTGACGGTAAAAAAGAAACTACTACTTTGAAATTATATAAAGATGAAAATAATGTTTATAAAACTGGTCTTTATGTAAAAGACAGTGTTACCGGGATAGGAACTTTAACCTTTATCGATCCAGAAACAAAACTTTTTGGTGCTTTAGGGCATGAAATTCAAGAGCAAACTACAGGTAAACTTTTAGAAATCAAAGATGGTAAGATTTTTGATTCAACAGTAACTGGTGTTGTTCCAAGCTCTGATGGTACTCCGGGAGAGAAGAAAGCTAAATATGATGCGAATAAAACAGTTGGTGATGTAGCTACAAATACAACTCAAGGTATTTTTGGTACTTATACTAGTGAATTGCCTAATAAAGATACCTATAAAGTAGCTAAACCATCACAAATTAAAACTGGTAAAGCAAAGATATTAACTGTTTTAAATGGTTCGGAAATTAAGGAATATGAAATTAATATAACAAAGATCAACGAGGGAAAACAAAAAAACAAAAATTTCGTATTTGAAATAACAGATAAAGAGTTACTTGATAAAACGAATGGTATTATTCAAGGTATGAGTGGTTCACCAATTATTCAGGGAGAATATGTAATAGGTGCGGTTACTCATGTCGTTGTTGATAATCCGCATAAAGGCTATGGTATTTTTATAACTAACATGTTAGAAGAAGCAGAGAAAAACTAGGAAACTAGTTTTTCTTTTTGTTTAACGTTTAATATATAGTTAGTGACATAAATTTCTTTTTCTGATATAATGTTTTTATTGGTTAAAAGTAGAAACTTGAGGTGACTATTTTAATGAGAACAAAGAAATCTATATATAATGCAATAGCTGCTACTTTGGCGAGCGGTGTTGGTATGATTTTAGGCTTTATTACCCAAAAAGTTTTTTTAGATTGTTTAGGTTTGGAATATTCTGGCGCTAACGGTCTTTTTACTAATATAATGTCAATGCTTTCAATTGTAGAGATGGGTATTGGTAGTGCAATAATATATAATCTTTATAAACCTATTGCTGATAATGATAAAGAAAAAATTACGACGCTTATGTATTTTTATCAAAAATGTTATCGAATTTTGGCAGCAGTTATCTTTTTGCTTGGAATAATTATTATTCCTTTAGTACCGATTTTTGTAGGAGAAACAACAATTCCTGAGAGTATTATATTATTATATTTTCTAGCTTTAGTAGATATTGTTTTTTCATATTTAATTTCTTATAAAAGATCAATTTTGATTGCTAATCAAGAAAATTATCTTATTAATATAGTCCATTTGGGATATTTAATTCTTATGAATGTTGTGGAAATTGCATTACTTTTCATTTTCCAAAATTATATATTATATTTGGTATCTAGAATTGTTTTTAGGGTTATTGAGAATATAGTTATTTCTCTAATCGCTAATAAAAAATATCCTTATATAAATAATAAGGATTACACTAAAATTACTAAAGAACTTCAAAGCGATATTTTTACAAAGGTTCGTGGCTTATTTTTTCATAAAATTGGAGCTTTTGTGGTTGGTGGAACGGCATATATAGTAATTTCTATGGTTTTAGGTTTAAAACAGGCGGGAATTTATAATAATTATTATTTGATTTTTAACTCTGTGTCTATATTAATATCACAAATATTTTTCTCTATTGTTTCAAGTGTTGGTAATTTATTGGTTACTGATAATACAGAAAAGTGCCATGAGGTATATAAAAAATTGACTTTGTTTAATTTTTGGATATATGCTCTTTGTTCGGTAGGTTTATTCGCGGTGTTACAACCATTTATTAGTTGGTGGATTGGGAGCCAATATTTATTGCCGATGTATGCTATTACTTGGTTTGCAATATATTTTTATCTTCAAGGTATGCGAAAAACTATTAATTTATTTAAGGAAGCAGCAGGGATTTTCTATGAGGATCGAAGAATACCAGTGTTAGAGGCAGTAATTAATTTAGTTTGTTCAATTATTTTTGTTAAATATTTTGGCATCGCAGGAGTATTTATAGCTGGGATTGTTAGTTCGTTATTATTATTTTTGTATAGTTATCCGAAATATGTATATACTGTAATTTTTAAACGTAAGTATTGTTCTTTCTTATTTGAACAATTTAAGTTGTTAATTTTAATGTTAATAATGCTTGGAGTAACTTATTTATTAATTTCTGTTATTTCAGTTAATAATTCTTTATTGCAATTTGTTATTAATGGTGTAATTGCTTTAGTTGTTGTAAATTTAATCTTTTATATTATGTTTAAAAGAAAACCGGAGTTTAATTATTTTAAAACACTTTTTGGCAGTTTAATAAAGAAAATGAAATTAAAGAAAAATTAAAAGAGGTGGTTTTATGAAAAAAATTTCAGTTATAGTTCCGGTATATAATGGAGAAGAATATATTGAACGTTGTATTAATTCGGTTTTAAATCAAACATATAAAAATATTGAAGTCATTGTAATTAATGATGGTTCACAGGATGACACTATGACAGTACTTTCAAAGTACCAAAATGTTCCTAATGTTGTTATTATAGAAAAAGAAAACGAAGGGGTTTCTAAAGCTAGAAATATAGGTATTGAAAGGGCTACAGGCACTTATATATATTTCCTCGATGCTGATGATTGGATTGAACCCGCAACATTTGAAGTGGCGATTAGGGAAATTAAAGATTATGATTTTCTTAGATTTGGCCATAATGTGATAGTTGATGGTATAGTAATTAGAAAAGAAAATTGTGATGATGTATTGGCTGGAGTGGATTTGGTTTATGAAAGCAATAAGGAAATTCTTAAATATTTGCTATCTAATCAAACTGAAGGACATTTATGGAACTATTTGTTAAAGGTGGATATTATTAAAAATAATCATCTTAATTTTAAGGAAGACGTATTTTATCAGGAAGACGTAATCTTTTTACTGGAATATTTTTTAAAAATAAATACTGGTAAAATCATTTCGTTACCTTTTTATAATTATGTAAAAAATGAAAATAGCGCAACTAATGATTTAGAGAAATCTGTTAAAAATCTTTCATCAATTAGCTTGATAAGAAAATATATGCGTAGTATTTTAGCTAAAAGCATGAAAACTGAATATTACACAATTTTAGATCAAAAATTTTTAAATTTACAATTGAGTTATTTTTTAAATTATCAAAGTTTAGTTTCTAAAAAGAAATTTTGTGAATTTATTTCAGCAATATCTAGAAGTAATTATGCTTATTATAGTGAATTTTTAAAGTCTACATTTTCGATAAAGTGGAAAATATTTATTAAGTTATTAAAAAACAATCATGGTTTATTGCTTTATTATTATATTAAACTTTATAAAACT
>ENA-OPBM01000651-OPBM01000651.1-human-gut-metagenome-genome-assembly--contig:-NODE-651-length-26554-cov-6.280614_pt1 | contig 26554 bp, 49 predicted proteins | sample MGYA00241069_ERZ501454 | MGnify/ENA primary metagenome ERZ501454 (study PRJEB25962, sample SAMEA2042625) | human gut metagenome | biome: human gut; feature: human-associated habitat; material: faeces... | reverse complement strand
TATTGATTAATCTTATATCAGTTTTTTGTGTTTACACAAAACTTGAAACAGTCTCCTTTTTTATAATCTCTAATTTCTTCGGGTGTCCATTTTCACACTTTAATGCTCCTTCTTTATCTTCGTATTTTAGTCCGCACTCTTCACATACATAGAATATTTTCTTTTTCACTAAATACACCTCCTACTTAATAGCATACGGTTCTGAATCTACAACATTTGCAAACGTCGGTTCCATACCGTTTTCTTCAATGTATTTAACAACCAGATCGTTTATAGCATTTTCGCACTTTTCATAAGCTTCTTTGTTATCTATATCTTCTATGTACCAATCTTCGGCAACTTCTCCTACATCATCATATACAGCATTGTGTAAATCTTCTAGTATGCTTGTTAGGTCTACCCGTCTTATACCCACTTCTTCTACTTTTCCAATCCAGATAGTTGTACCTGCTTTGCATCCCATGTCTTTAGCTTCTTTGATACATTCTTCTATTGTTTCAAAAGCCTCGCTGTAATTATCGCTGTATTTTTCTGTCGCCCATGAGTAATATTTTTTAGCCATATAAACCTCCTTCCTTTTACTTTCCGTAAATAGTTCCTTCATACATATCAAAATCTACACATAATTCACATTCGAGTGCAGAATATTTATGTCTGCAATTTCTACACTCCTCGTACAAATTTTCTTCCTCCCATTTTTCAGTGTAATAGCTTCTGTTTTTTTTACGTTGATTATAAATAGTTAGTGATCTTAATTTTTCGCAGTTGCCGAAATTTTTCTTTAACATCCCCCAAATTTTCTTGTCGTTCCTTTTCTTAAGTCTTGCTATTATTAGCTTGTCCCTCTTCTTTTTCGCCTGACGTTTGTTCATAATCTCACCATGGTATCCTTCCACCAGAATTTAAGTAGTTTCCAATAAGATCAAGCATATTGTTTAGACAGTCTTGACATACTGTTGTGCTTAACTGAACTATACGGCTTTTATCGTCGTTATTTTCAAAAACGATTTTACGCATATATTTATCTTCTGTAGAATCCTTTCCGCATTTTACACATTTCCATTTATCGACTCCCTTAAATTCTAAAAGTTTAGCTGTTTTCATTTATTTGAATCTCCTTTATTCAACCATAGACTGACTAGCTATTCTTTCAGCTCCTCTTCTTCATAAATAACAACGTCATACATAGCATTTTCTCTTTTAATCATTACTTTATATCCTTTATCTGTAATATTTTTCACAAATTCTTTTATCGGGATTACTTCTTCCATCCTGTTAAGATAAATAATTCTTGTTACTTCTTTCAAAACTTTTACCTGCTCCATTTTCTTTTCCTCCAATTCACACTCATTTTGTGATTCTACATCTGTGTTTTTTTCTTTAATGTAACTCACATAACCTTCCATTTCTTCGTCAATCATATCAGGAAAATCCTTTTTACTTTCACATGCATGACGAAGTTTACATGAAACACATATATTTTTGTTGCAGTAATCTTCTAACACATCTATCATCTGTTCTCTTGTCATTTTTTATTACCTAACGCCTTTCTATAGCTTTCCTCTACTTCTTCGTTCGTAGCTGTTCCATATTTAATTTTTCTCATTATGCACGGTTCTTGACCTTTAAAAATGCAAATAGGGCAGATTCTTTTACGACAATAGTTTTCTAATTCTTTTTCCTGCATTTCTCTTTTTAATTTGTTTGTATTTACATTCAATCTCATTGTTGCAATAATAGAACCTGTTTTTGTATCAGTCACACTCATCATTGCTTCTTCGCAAGATTGATAAGAAACTTTCGTATCTAATGCTCCAATATCTAATTTATTTGCCGTGATCATCTTTTCTATACTTTCTAAAAAGTCGTGTGCTACCTGCTCCGCTATTGTCATAGTTGTTCTCCTTTTCCCTTTTCAATCTCCCATTTACCGTAGTAACCTTTTGTCATTTCCTTTAGTTGTGTCAGTGCCATAATAAAATTGTCAAGTTCGCAGGTATCAGTAAAGTTTATCCTCACTTCACTGCCTGTTTCTTCTTCCATGGTAACTAGTCCACCAACAGTTCTCCTAAAATTTAATGTTACGTGCAAACTATTGTGTTTTTCTGTTCTCATGCTTGCTCTTATACAGTCCACATTTTTATCAGCTCGATTTGAATATATTTTCATTCTCCCACCTCTAAATCTTTCGCAAGCTTGAATCCTGTTCTTCCAACATTTCTAAGATTTTCTTTGATAAGTGCATTGTTTGGTGTCCTGTGTATCTTATACCAGTTCCAGTCGTTATCCTCTCTCATTTTTATTTTCATTTCCCATCTTTTTTTGTAATTGATTTCTTCTTTTACCATCTCTAGGCAAGCGATCATATAATCTATTTGTTTGATAACGTCCATGCTCTTTCTCCTTTACCACATAAGTTGTCCGTTTTCTGCTACTTTAAATTCTCTTTGCCCTGCAACATTCTTATCTTCTATCCACCACAGGAATACTTCTTCTCCAGATTCCCACTGTGTAGGAAGATTCTTTGCTTTTCTTACTTCTAACATCCTATCAAATGCTCTGATATAATTTAGCTTGAATGTTGGAAAGTCGTAAAATTCCTTTAATCTTCCTTTTCTGCCTGCCATTGGGCAACCGATGCATCCAACTCTTTTATATCCACATTGGTACAATTCATTAGTGCATATATGCTCTTGATCTATGTAGCTCCATATATCCTCCTCTTTCCAATCAACAATGGGATTTACAACCATCTTGTGCTTCTGCATGCACAATTCAGTGATTCTTCTTTTAGAATTGTTGTCATTGTTGAGCATTACAGAATCATCAAACAATTCCTTTGTTTTAACTGATGCCCCTATCTTTTCAAATTCTGATCGTGTGTGTTTCCTTTTTGTGCTTTCATCCCATCTAACACCTGTTGCCACGTATCTTCCCATGCCTGATGTTTCTTTTAATTCTTGACAACAATATCTTACTAGCCGTGTAGGTGGCATAAGTTTCTCAGGAATTAGATTCCACATTGTGATTCTGGTTCCGTCTGGATTCCTTGGATAGTTAATACTGCACTTTATCCCCCCCCCTCTTCCAATTTCTTGAAATTGTCACGGACGTGCCACACTGTTTGTGGTGCATCCGCTGTGGTGTGACTGTGCTGTACTTCAAAAGGAACTCCAGAACGTTTGAATAGCTCTAATAATACATCTGAATCCTTACCACCGCTGTATGTACAGATAAGTGGTTGTTTGTAATACTCAAGACTCATTTCTGATGCTGTTTTGATTCTTTCTATTGCTTTTTGTTCTAAGTCCATTGATACTCCTTTACTTCATCATGCTTCTGTACGGCTCAAAGAAATCTTCTTTTCTTAACTCCATTTCACATTTAAGACAAATAAATTTGCTTTGTATTTTCATGTCTGAATTTATTTGTATATACTCTCTTCCAACGTCTTCATTGAATAACAAGCTATTACAATATTTGCATCTTGCTACTGGCATTTTTCTTTTACCCCACATCCTTGATATTAAGTTCTGCTATCGCAGGTATAAATCTCATATATCCTGCATCTCTTATAATCTCGTTTTCTGTTAAATCCACGATTTGTTTCTTTTCTTTTTCTGATTTAACCACAAGGTAATAATGTTCATCTCTCACACCCATACACACCTCTCCAATTTTGAAGTGACTTAATGTGTATGTTTTAATACTTGGTTGTTTTGCATTAATTTTCATTTTCTTCCTCACTTTCAAATTCTTCAATTTCTCGCCATGCAACCACTTCTGCAAGTCCCTCTTCCGCTGCTGTCGTAAACTCTGTATCTACATAGCCTAAAGATACAGGATCAAAAATGTCATGATAAAATCCAAAACCAAGCACATCGTCATACTGCATTGCTGCTCTTGGAAGCTCTTCTTCATTGTCCTTTTGCACTACCTCAAACCATGTATTGCTTGGATAATTCGCATCTGGCAGGTCATTCGGATTATCTCTTAAGTCGTGCCATCTATATTTTTGTTGCTTATTGAACAACCATGACACTACATTTAACACCTGCTTTTTTGTGATACTGTTTATTGTCGCTGCATCTAACACCTGCTGTATTGCTTCATATTTTTCATCTTCCGTAAACTCCTTTGAATCAATTTGCATAAATACTGCGAACGCTTTTGTAAAATTCATTCTTCTCCCTCACTTTCTACCCCAAAGATGTACTTGAGTATTCTTTCTTTTCCTACTGCTTCGATTGCATCAAATACAAGTTGTTTTGATGCAAACTGCACCCCTCCCTGTGGTTTACAAACGCTCCACACATCATAATCAAGTTTTCCATCATCTTCATTGTTATATAAAAGGTAAAAACTATCACTGCGTATCGGACCATTGTGTTCCTTTGCATATCGTTCAAGTTCAACTTCTACTTTTCTTTTTTCTCTGGCAAGCCACGCTGACTCTTCTGTGAAAAAGACGTTTCCCAATTCCCATCTTCCATTATCCAAAGAATCATTCGTCCACCTGCTTTGTATAATAGCTCCATCATCATTAATATAAAAATATTCTTCTGATTGTCGTGATTTCCTTACCTTTACACCCTGTTCCTTATCTGTTTCTTTCCCATTCATCTTCCCAACAAGTCTGTAAAACTCTTTTTCTTCTGCTTCTGTTAGATTTTTAATTCCCATTTTCTCCACTTCCTTTTCCTGTACTTCTAATCAATATCTGCGATACTCTCTACAAAACAGTTGTAGTAGATGTATCTCTTACCTTTATAGTCAAACTTGATGAATCCATCACTATCTTGAATGTCAATCTTTCCTTTGTAGCTTGCAATCTTCTGTCCGTCCGCTGTATATACTACAATGGTTCTTTCTAATCCGTTGTTCATGTCAGATTTAAGGTCTACCCATCCACGACTAAAGGATGCACATCCTGTCATTCCTGTTAAAACCAATGTGCTTAATGTGATCGCTAATAATTTCTTTTTCATAGTTAGTTCTCCTCATATGCCAAATATCTTTTTAATGCTGCTTCAAGGTCATTATCTTTTATGTACCATCCATCAATTAATATTTTATTAGTTAACTTGCTGTATCTTAAAACCTTTCTGTTTTCAAAATGTTCTAATTTAACTCCAAACATAATATTGCCTGGACGCGCAATTTCAACAATCCTCAAAACATTGTTTGCTGTAATGTTGTTGAGACACTCTGCGATATTTTTCAAAAGCTTTTCTTTGCTATCAGCTTCTCTCCAAGTCGGCTTAAAATAACATTTGATTGTTTTTTCGTACGCTCCAACATCTGTTAGTTCAAAACGATCATCTAGTTCTTCTATTTTTTCTGAATTTACGACTTGTTTTGTGATCATGTTATAAATTTTCATTTTTGCTCCTTTATAAATATTTTTCAATTGCAACTCTCAAAGAATGATCCCTGTCGTTTATACGCCATCCGTCAATTGTTACTCTTGTGTGTTCTTTGTCATATCTTAAAAGACTTTTCTTACTAAATTCTTTCAATAACACTCCCATAACCAATGTGTCGGCATTGTTTACTATTTCAACAACTTCTACGACTGTATTGGTTGTAACTTTGTTAACGCAATTTGCAATTTCTTCCAGACACTTTTGTTTATCAACTTTTATCCAATCTTCTTTTGGATAGCATCTCATTCTCCATCCATCTTCTAAATACTCTGTATTTTCAAAGTAAGTATCTAATTCTACTAGATTTTCTGATCTTACAAATTCATGTGTATTTCTATTACGAATCTTCATTTGCAGGTATTCTCCTTAACAATTTTGTTTTGATAATTCCATATGTTTTATAATCGCCTGAAAATAAGAATGATCAATACGTCCATATTCACATATAGACTTAGCGGTAATTAATTGTGCGCAAAGTTTATGATACATTTCCTTTCCTCCATATATTTTTTCTTTGCTTTCTAATGCCGCTGCAATCATGAATAATTCTTTTTCTGTTAATGTAATCGTTGCTTCTCCGTGAACTTCTGATATATTCTGTATCTCCATTTCTCTTCCTCCTACATTTTTATTTGTTATCCAACTGTTCTTTTGCTAACTTGAAAGCCAACATGTACAGATCAAGTATTCCTGTCGATCTCTTGCCAAAATTGGAAGTCTCCAAATAAATATCTGTATCTAATTCCAATAACTTTTCTTGACCTTCATTTCCAATCCCTGTTTCTTCTGAAAAATCATATAGTACATCTGATAAAAACTCTTCCATTATTTCTTCTTTTGATTTAAATGGATATTGGTCATCAATTTCAAAATAAAGATTATTCTCTTCTACATACTGTGCAACATCTTTTCGAGTTTGTTCTTCATCATATAAGTAAATATGTCTGTCATGACAATCTATCTTTCCCCCAAAATATCCAACATCTTCTACAAAATCATTAAATCCAATCCAACACATATTGCGATAATTAGTTGCAACCAACTGACCTAAATCGCCTGAAATGTGTAATCTGCAATAGTCTTCTTCAAAAATAAATCGGATTCTATACTCTGTACTGTTTGGTTTCTTGAAGTCTAATATTTTTATGTTTCCGTAATCAGCAAATGTAGCCTTATGATCTTTGAATTTCTGCTTCATTTTCTCTAAATCCATTGAAAACCACATCCTTTTATTCATCCTCTATAATTCTTGCCGGTGTGCTGCTCTTTTCAAAGCCTTCACAGCTATAATCATCAATAACTACTTTTCCAAAATCACAGAGTAAATCTTCTTTCTCGTATTCCTCTAACTTCTTTTTTGCTTCTTCTAAGTTGTCTGCTTCAACAATTCCTTCAATATGTCCATATCTTAAATGCCCAACGACATAATCTAATTCTTTCTTAAATTTAAATTTCATTTAATAGTCTCCTTTCTGCCCGACATAAAGCCGGGCGTTAAATAATCGGAAATTAATTTGTTTCTTATGCGTTGCTCAGGATGCATGATTAAAAAAATATGTTTACTGCTACTTTGTCGTGGTATATAATCCCGATGCAACAAGCCTTTTCTGGCTTGACTCCCTACCCAAATGTGAATGAAAAATAGTATGCAAATTCAAAAACATATGGATTAATTGTTGCTTTGGGTAGAGAATCAAACCAGAAAAGTATTCATTTAGTTACTACTTCTTAATCTTTTCTAATTCTTCTTTGAAATGCATTTCCATAAGGTCTGCAATTGCCAAATACTCCTTTGCGTACTTAGTATCCTTATGTGTTTCTTTTACCTTTGCTCGAAATTGTTCTAATGTACCGCTAAAGCACCCACAGTTTACACAAATATTTCTATCTCTAGTAATAAAAAATGTTGTGTTTCTATATTGGCTTCCAAAACCTTTTACTGTTGCGTGCATCTGATTTCCAGACACTTCCGCATTTCCAGACACTTCTTCATCTCCATGCACCAATGCATTTCCATACACCTTTGCATTTCCAAAAATCCATGCACTTCCAGTATGATCCAGATTTTCTTCTTTCTCTACAAATCCACCTAACTCTCCTTTTTTTACGCATCCAAACGTTACAAGAGCTTTAATCCTAAATAACTTAGTTCCAAGCAGATAGATAGATTCTGTTGTTAATTCAAATTTTTTCATTTCTTTGATCTCCTTTTCTTCTACTTCGTTTTGTTTTCTCTGACAATAATCCGAGATATAGCCACCGACTGGTCAAAACTCATTCTTGCTTTTATAAGTTCGCTTCGAATTTCATTTTTGTCTATATCAAAAAAAATAAGATTTCCATTGTCATTTTTAACAACGACTAGATCAGGACACACACCTTCTATTCTCCAAGAATATCCTTTAGCTAATTCAAGCTTCTCAACTTCTTCGTACGTCAAAATAGCACCCATCTATCGTTCCTTTTCTTCAATCGTTCCTAGATTATCTGACTGTAACTTTTTCAAAACCTCTGGAATATTCATCTTTTCAATAGTGTCTTTTGCAAGATTCTCTTTTAGTTTCTGTTCTAATGATTTAACAATATCAACTTCTACTTCGTGTTTTGCTCTCTGAATCATGTTACCGATCTTATCATCAAGCTCTCTTTTTAGATATTTTGTTGTAAGTAGATCTGCTGCTGAATACCGATTACTTCCCCAGTCTTGATAATTTCCATCTTTATCATATCTTTTCTGTGTAATGAAACTTTCAAATTGCATTCCTACATATTCGGATAATGAATAATATGTGATTTTGTCACTCCAATCACTTGATTTTTCAGGAATCTGAATATTATTAATCTTTTCAGAGCATACATTTTCGATAAATTTATTGATTGCTTTATTGATTGTCTCTTCTGATTCTTTAACTTTCTCTGCAATCTTTGCATCAACCATTTTCAATGCTTCATGTGTTGCTTTCTGAAGAAGGGCATCTTCCACACCTTCAATGATTCTCTCTTTTAATTCTTCGTCAATTGAATAGGAATCTTCTTCCATCCAATCAAGTTCTACTTCAATATTAAATTTTGCCATTTTCATATCTCCTTCTTAAAATTATTTCTACGTCAAACAGCTTGAAGCTGCACCTATTTATGAACTACGACTTTTATTTATTTACTTAACAACAATCTTTGATTTTTAGGTTTCTTATATTTATTTTTATATGTGCTATTTATTTTTATAGGTGCAGCTGCAAACTGTCTGACGATTTTTTTTAAATGTATTTTGTTTTCCAGTATCCGGAAGAAGCTGTACATCTGATCCATACTGTTCTTTTTTGCTTCTTCCTAGCTTTCCTTGCTGACATATCAGCTAATTCCTTTTTTGCTCTCATATTTTTCCTTGCATCTTTAGCTGACTCGGATACACCGTATTCTTTTTCAAATAACCTGATGCTACATTCTGATACATTGTATTTCGCTGATGTTTCTGCAAGCGTATGGCCTGACATTCTGTATGTGATGATTTCAACCTTGTCAGAAACATCAAACCTTGAAATCCTGTTTCTTACTGGAAGTTTCTTTTTCCAGTTAAGGATTGTCGTTTCTGTTACGCCGTATTTTTTAGCAGTCTCTTTTAAAGTTAATTCTCCGCTAGAAAATTTGTTCACAGCTTCTTGGCGTTGCTCGTTTGTAAACCTTTTCCCCACTTTTATACCTCACCTTCCAATATTTTTTTGATCATCTCGTTGTTTCTCTGTTCGTATATATGGTCCCTGACACTTTCCTCAGGAAACTGCACACTATATGAACATTCTTTTATCCGACTTGAAATTCGTTCATTGTACTGAACTTCATTCTCTGTATAATTACTTGTATAAATCGTTACCAGTTTGTTTATGTATCTGTAATTAACGATCTGGTAAAATTTATCATTAATCCAAGCGCTGTTTTTTTCTGCTCCGAAATCATCTATGATCAGAATTTCTACATCTTTCAGATCAGCCAACAAATCTCTTTCACTTATTTTGCTGTCTTGGTCCCATGTTTTTTTGATCTGTTCTATGATTTCACTTGAAGTTGCAAATTTTACTCTGTGGCCATCAGCCAAAAACTGATTTGCCATACTTGCAGCCATTCTTGTTTTTCCAGAACCTTTTGTTTTTGAATAGATGTACAATCCAACTCCCTTTCCTTGAAACGTCTGGAAGTTGTCAATATAATTTTTGATAATCTTGCAAGCAATCCTGACCAATTTCTTATTTTTTTCTTCCTTATAACAAGCAATATTAAAATCAGCTAATTTTAAGTTTCTAAATGGTTCAGGTACATTTGCAAATTTCAATCTATTGTGATTAATCTGTTCTTGCCTGCATTTACACTCTCTAAACACTGTTTCTCCGTCTTTTTCAACAGGAATCCAACCAGTACCATTGCATAGCGGACATACATCAGAATCCTTTGAAATCTGTGTCGGCTGCCCCAAGTTCGATTGCTTTTTCAGCGAATGAAGATTTTCTATGATCTTCTCCATTCCTTCCATATTTATCACCCTTCCTGTTTGTGTAATTTCCGTCTAAGATTTTCGCTAAATTTGTGTCGTTGCATATCCAATCAAAGTTTGCACACCAATTTCTATTGTTTTTTCCTTTAAGAAAATCAGATTCTTCCACCATTTCAAATGCCTTTTCAAAATCTTCATATGTATAACCTGCGTTAAATCTTGCTCTGATCGTGTCTTTTCTTCTCTTGGACAATCTAGTAACCCTTGAATACGATTTACAAATTTCATTGTATTTATCAACGATTCTTGCGTAATCAATTCGCTCTCTTGCCGTTTCTTTCTTTGGCTTATATTCTTCAACATCTGCTTTTTCTTCTTTTGATTTGTATTCCGTATTTGATGATTGACACACATAGTTTTGAACATCCATCATATAGACAGCTCCTGCGCTTAACATTTCAATCAGCCCTAACTTCACAAGATGTTTCAGTGCTTCTTTTACAACTTCAACACAATGCTCTGTTAAAGTCGCAATCATGTATACATCGTATGGAATCATGCCATTTAATGCCAATCTTTCACTCTTCTTTAAGCTGATAAGATACATTTTCATAAGAATATTAGAATACAAATATCCGTCTTCCTGAGATTCTAAGATTTTAAATTCTTCTGTGTCTAAAAAATCTTTCAATCTCAGATAATAATATTTTTTATCATACATAAGATTACCTCTATTTAATTTTCATTTGATTTTAGGTGGGCTGACGTGCCCGTGTATCATTTGTAGAAATGCTATTCAGAAAGTAGTTCTTCGATTTTTTCTGCTGCCTTTTCTGGTCTGCAAAACAAAAACTCTACTCCATATTTTTTATTCATTGTGTTCATGATCTGCTTTAATTGAGACGGCTTGCATGGTTCCTTTGGTGGCTTTTCTCCTTTATTCTCGCAACGTCTCTTGTTTACGAAATAACGTTTCCAACAACTCTCATTCTTCCATCTTCCAAACGTATCAATACTAGTAACACCGTCTTTATTCTCAACGAGAATATACAGCTTAATACCATTATTGCTTGCCAAAAAGCAAGAATCTGAAAATCTCTTATGTGACTTCACTAAACACTGGTACAATTCTTGACAATCTTTTTTTGTATCAACAGATTTATCAATGCAGCCGATCAAGTCCATTTTTTTTAGCTTGTCCCCACGTCTTTCGATAACTTCCTGAATTTCTGGTGTTATCTCTATGTAATCTCCTACTGGACATGGAATATCAACAAGCTTATGACCGCGATCTTTTAACATGTTGTGTTTAAGATTATGTTTTCCTGCTTTTTGCGCTTTGTCTACTCCAATAATCATGTATCATTCGTCCTTTCTACCTATATTTTACCATCATCCATCATCGAATCTTTTGTGATACTGTGATGCATCACCACTTTTTATTAGATAAAATACAGATTCCATTCATTATCTTTTTAATTCTTTTTTCTGTCTCAACATTTTTAATATAAATCTTAAGTGTTAAAACAAAAATCACTATAGGAATCATTCCATACAATCCAATTCCTAACCAAACTAACCAAAACATATTATTTCCTTTCTCATAACTTTACTTCTCTATACAATTCCATCTCAACTCTATTCTTCTCATATCCATTGCATCATAACACTTATCTACGCATTGCTATTCCCTAACTGCTCTATACCTTTCCTTGTCATCACATCTCTGCTCATATCGTCACTTATCCACGCCATGCCATTTCCAAGCAAAACCTTTCCTCGCTATTCCGTTTCATATCATATCTTTTCTTTTTCAACACTAATCAAAACGGTATGTAATTTAGATTTACACATAATGATCTTTTAGCAATGTTAACTTCAATGTCATTTCCTGTGATATTTTTTGTTTGATTTAGAATCATTTGTTCATCGGCTGCTGCATCACTTAAGTGACAAATCGTTACTGTTTTTAATGCATCTGTCATATTCTGTTTCAAAACCTTTTCTTTGAATGTCTCAAAAGATAAATGTCCTTTGAGTCGATGTTCAAAGTTTGCTGCCGATTTATCAACAAATTCCTCACAGTAATTAACTTCACATAGAAGATGATTGATTTTCGCCGATCTAAAAGATAGTGTAGGGTATTCAAAATCCGTCATGTATACCAGACTTCCCATGTCCTTGTGTTGTATAAAATATCCAAAGTTTGGACACGGTATGATTTCCCCAGTATCTTTGTCTTTTGTTGTGTGTGGCAGATAGAACGGAATCACATTGAAACTTCCACACTCAAACGGCTTTCTTTCTTTTTTTCCTATCATTCCACCAATTCCAAGATCAAAATATTCTATTGGATCATATGCTCCAAAATGTTCTACTGTCTCATTATTGCTATATATTTCTATTCCATTCTTAGTAAGATTTTTATATGATTTTGCATGATCTCCGTGGATATGCGTCAATAAACACCCTGCCACATCTGCTATCCTATAATTAATTCCCCTTAGAATGTCTTTAAATTTACATCCGCAGTCAAGCAATAAGATTTCTCCATCTCCACTCATTAATGCATAACAATTGCCATACTGACTTCCTGTGTTAATTACTTTTAGCCACATTGACATTTCTGAATATTTCCTTTCTTAAGTCCACTGGATTTCTTCTTGCATAATACAATCTCTTAGAAGCCTGAATATCCTTTGCTGCCTTGTCGCATCTAAAATCTTTACAGATCATCGGTCTAACTTCGTAAATTGTACAAATCTTTCTGACATCATCTCTAAATGGACATGTCATATCCACAAATTTACCTACGATTGGTGGTTTATGCACATTTTCTTTGATATTGTGTTCTTTCACATATCTTTTGATCCTGTTAACTTCTCCAAGTGATAACGGAAGAAGGTTGGCGCAGCACTTACCGCACTGCGAACACTCTCCGTTTTTTGTGTAATCTGTTACTGTTGCTAAATCGTCTTTCATTTCTTCAAGAGTACCAACCATTTTCCACCTCTACATATCAAATTTGATGTTTTCCCACTTTTTGTAAGCGTCCATGTACAACTCTCTCTTGTCTCCGTTGAATGTCATTTCATAGTACATACCGTCTAATAACGTTGTACTCAGTAACGCTTTATGATTCTGTAATGTCTTAGCATACCCGACAACGTATACATCGTTGATCGTAAGATGTTTCTGATCTGTCTTATCAATATGATCATTCACATAATCTGCAATCTTGGCTTTGCATACCGCTAAAAATTCTCTGCTTTCCATTTTCTTCTCCTTTATTCGTTATATGGTTCATATGTTTTTTTGAAAATATCAGGTTTACATGGATAGAACTCACCATTAACACCCTTAATTATGTAGTCTCCGTCTGATACAGTCATAACACCTTCAAGAGTTTAAATCGCAAGAAAGTCAACCATTGAAAGTTTTCCTTCTTCTAAATTACTTGCATCCATGCTTTCAAAATGCAATTTATCAAGTTGTTCTTTCATAAATTCTTTTACTTCTTCGATGTTATTTCCATTATATTTAACAGCTTCTACCACAACAGGTTTCTTTACATATTTACTCATATATCAACTCCTAATCTACAAACATCCAATCTTCTGCTAACATATCAGCCTGTGATGCTAACCACCCCATTTGTACACCAGACGTTCCTACAAATGCCACTGCTTTATTTCCAATGGCTTCATGATCGCAATTAACAATTGTTTTGTCTGCTGTCTTATATGAAATTCCTGTTGCTAACTGGATATACTGATTCTTTCCGTTCCATCCTTTTCTTTTGACTTTAAGTCCACGTTTCACGTACTTAATCGCATCTCCGAATCCAAATGTAGCTTCTCCGCCTAAAACTGGACAATTCGTTTCATCTGCGATTAGCCATTCATCAGACAAAATGTTAGAAAGTGTATATTCAACCCTCTGCGTCTCTCTAATATCAAGTAAATCTCCCTGTCCTTTGTCAGTATCTTTTGGTCTGCACTGCATCATAATTGATTGCTTTTCTGCATCCCAGAACCAATATCCGCCCCAAGATGGAAGTTTGACTTTTGCTCCTGCTTTCATTGCTTTAAATGCTTCTGAAAACGTCATGCCAATTTCTTCTACAACAAGCTGTACTGTGTAATCATCTTTATGCACGATTCCATGTTCTCCATCTGCGATAGATACGATCAGCTCTCCATCTTTTGTAATATTTACCTCTTCAAATTTTTTACCATTAATTACCATGTTTGTTATTCTCCTTTATAAATTCTTTGTATTGCTTTGTATATTCGTATGAATCTTTAAAGATATTACAAATACCGCTATACATTTTTGGTTCAAATTGCTTGATTACATTAAGCTCATTCTGATAATTTCTACAAAACGGACACCCACAACAGCCTGTCCTCTTTAATCCGTATCGTTCATAGCAATCTGAATGTGTAATATTAAAATATGCACAATATTCTGATTTGTCGCTATCTAAATACCAGAAAATTGGTCTGTATTGATCACACTGCCCGACTTTTTCATCAAAACAACTTTTATATCTTGACGCTCTTATTCCGCCTTCGGCTTTTCGAACACCTATAATACTTAGATTGTATCCGTTATCTTTTATTGCTTTATGAGACACGTCTTTCTTAGCATAGTTGCAGCACTTCCCAGAAATCTTAAATTTCGGTGGATTTTGGATTATAAATTCTTTTAAAAATCTGTTGTAATTAATATTGAAACTACTCAATCTTTTACCGTTATTTAATGTCCCGCGTGAGTTGCACCACCACATAAGAGCGGATTTACATTTTGGATACTTCTTGTATAAAGCATCAAATGATTCATCTTCCCACTGAAATCCGTGACTTTGCAATCTATACATCATTTCGCTTACATACTTAGACATAAATGGTTGTCCATATATCTTGCACGATAACGGAATTGCTTTGATTGCTTTTTGTCGGATAATTTCAATACCATATTTACTTTCAAGATATTTTAGATGATCTTTAGTTGCTTGATATTCTAAACCGGTATCAAACCACACGTAATCAACCTTGTTATGTATGTCACATTTCCAGATAATGTCTAGCATCACATCACTGTCAGCTCCGCCAGAAATTGAGCATAAAATCTTTTTATAATCAGTTCTGTTTATAATTGACCATGCCCGAATCATGTTGTCACAAATTGTCTTGTTTGCAGGGCATGTGTCTAATAATTCATCAATATTCTTAGGTTTCTTAACCAAATGTACTTCCTCACGAAAAATTTATTTCGTTTCTCGTGAGGTAAAGCCATACTTGGTGAGTGTCTTTTTACATCACTATCACATTACTTTTTCGATACAATCTAACCAACGATCCGTTGAATCATATCTTCGTGAAAACCTTTATATCCTAAAGGTAATTAGCACAGATGGTTGAAGCCTAACCAATCGGCAGCACAGCGTCTCCGATATATTGCATATCCAATATTTTGCAATCTTTCATTGGATGATCTGGATTCTCATTGTTGTAATCCTGAACAAACATATCTAACCAAAAATCAGAATACTCATTATCGTCTTTTGAATTGAATACTGCATATCTGTATACATTTTTATAATTTCCTTTTTCTGTAAAATATTCCAGTTTAATTTCATAAATTGGTAATTCTATTCTTGTTTTAATGAAATTCTTTGGATGAGTATTCTTGAGTTTGGCTCTTAATTCTTCATCGAATACTTCAACTGTATCGACTCCGGATCGAATACTGCACTCATCAAAAAATCGGTTAGGATGCACTGCTTTTCACCACCTTCCTATTATCAAACTTACTGCTACCAGAAGAATAATATTTTATTCATCTTCCTGAACCATGAAATCCGGCAGATCAGCTTCTGTTACTTCTTCTGCAATATCATCTGCACTTTTGACTTCTTCTGTATCCTGAATACCTTCAACAACAAACTCTTCCTGATTAGAACCTGTCTCTACATCTTCTCTTACGTCAGCTTCAATTACTGACTCTTCTGGAATTTCCTCTGTTCTTTCATCAGCTTCCTGAACGAATGCATCTCCATGAGTATTGATAATCTGCTTTAATGCACGATTCATGACTGTTTTCTTTGCCATCTGATCTGTAAACTTGGCATGTACTCCTGAACCTTCTTTGTATCCATATCCCTGTTTCCAAGCCTGCTTAATCTGGTTAATGTTCATTACTTCTAAGATTTTTTGTCCGTCATTCATCGTAAGAACTGCGTAAGCACCAACAATCTTGTCGTTGTTAATGTTGTTAAAGTCCTGAGTATGTTCTTTGAGAACTTTTTCTCCATCTACAATTGCGTACTCGAAATGATCTCCTTCGTAAATGACTTCTGAACTGATTTTTTCTAATCCATATCTTCTTGCAATTGTCACGTTTCCGAAGTATGATCTCTGGAATAAACATTTCTTACCATAAGCAATAAAGTATCCCTGCTTCTTCTGTACAGATAAACCAAGAGTTGCCATATCCATTAAGGAGTTTGCGACACTTGCCTGTGTGCAAGATTCTAAAATTGGCTTATTATTTCTGTCGGTAGTTTCTTTTAATACCAGATATGCCCCTGTCAGTGCATTTGCTAAATTGTAATCTTTTGGAAAAGACATTCCATATTTACACTTTTCATTAAGTTGTGTTGTTAACCCATCAATGAACGCATTGTTAATAACTGCCGCTGCCTGAGTTTTTCCCTGTTCCTGAATTTCTGTTTTTGTTGCCATTTTTACCAACCTTTCTATGTAAAATTTAATTGTTACTTCAACTAATTTTCAATACATCAATTAATCTTCCTTGTTACCGCCAATCACTTTTCCTTTTTTGTCAAGCTTCTCCCACACAAAACGACCTTTTCCGCTGTTATGCCACTGACCGATTCCGTTTAATTTTCCGTAATCAAGCCACATTTCCACGTTGTCCATGAGATCGTCAACCATTGACATTACTGTAAATTCAATAACTGTACCTTCTGGACAGCTATCACTATTTGCAAGTGCAACTCTTTCTCCTTGTGGTGTCTGCGCTCTTAATGGTCTCTGGCAGTTTCCCATTTCTTTTCCTTCTGGAATCTGTAACAGAATCTTTCGTTCATTGACGAAGATCAGATTGTCAATCTTTGTTTTGTACGCTGCAAGTTTCTTGACATAGTTGAATGCTTTTGCTGCGTTCTTGAAAAATCCTTTGATCTGGTAATCATAGATAAATGGATTACCATTTTCATCTTTAGGAAATACAGTCTTTCCTTTTTCAATAACACCTTCAACACCAATTGCTTCAATTTCTTCTTTTTTACTGATCGCATCAGGTGCCTTGCTTGCAATGTACTCTGCATGTAATTCCTTATCATTACTTGCTGTTCCTAAAATTTCCTCAATAAATGTTAATCTTACTTTCATTTCTTTCATTATTTTTTCTCCTTTTTAATACGTTTTCATTTTCGGTGCTATGCTCTTATGTTCTAAACACTCTGAACGTAGCTATTCCATCACAACTCTGCTGATCGCTGAGGTTTTCCTTTGCCAAACGAAGCACATTGCATCAATTCTATTCCCCTCATTTTCGCAACATCTCCATTCTTTACTATTCCTTATCATGTCAACTCTATTCCTCTCCGCGCCACTACATTTCAGCTAAATAATTATCCAGTCATTTCTTTACTTTGCCTTTTCTTCTCAAATCCATGCGTCTCTATGCAATTCCTTCACTATTCAGCTCCGTAACAAAACATTTCTATTCCTTACTATTCCAAGTCGTATCTACTCAGTTCTAAACCATGCTATTCCAAAGCTTCTCTAAACTATCATTGCTTTTCCTTCACATTGCACAACAAATCGTGTCGTCTCTTTACGATTCCAATTCGGTGCCTGACAATTCCATGCTGTTCCTTTTCTCTTCGCATCTTAACTTTTCCTTTGCTTTGCTTTGGAAGACAATTATCGCATCATAGTTTTGATACCTCTAAATCATTGTCGCTTCTGATCAATAAGATTAATTGCTGTTCAAATTCTGGAATCCTGTCAGAATCAAGACTTTCCGCATCGTCAATAAAGATTGGCAGTCTCACGTCGTTCATCTTCTGGAATCCGCTTACCATATCAGCTTCACATAGAATCTTGTCTCCATGATTCAGCCCGTCCATATAATTAATCCCATGACACATGATCTTACACGTTTCCACTGGATTTCCTTCAATGGTATAATCTAAGAACTGGAAATTAAGATGCTTGAAGTATGGATTGATTTTTTCTGCGATACACTCATTCTTCCTGAGTGAAAACTCTAATAATTCATCAATCTGTCTTTCAAGATCAGCTCCAATCTGTGAAAACGCCTTTAAATCTTCTTCCAGACTGTCGATTCTCTTTTCTTTATCTTTTTTCGCATTTTCCAAACTATGTAACTCAGCTTCAAGTTTCGCAATCTCAGAAAAATATTTTTGTTTTTCTTCTGAAAGCTGTTTTCTTTTTTCTTTACCGCTGTTCAGCAATCCAATCTTACTTTCAAGATTTTCAATGCTTTTTAAAACTTTGACGTATTCCGTATTTGAAGACATGTCAACTTCTTCTGGCAGATCAGCTAATTTTGCATTGATTGACTCAATTTCTTTTTCGTAATCACAAATTGCTTGCTTATTTTTTGAAATTTCTTCTTCAATCAGCTTCTTATCTTCTTTAAAATAATCAACTTTTTGTTTGCACATATTACCATCTTCCGTAATTCTTTTAAGCTTTTTGGCTTTTCCAGATTTCCACAGATCTTCTTTTTCTTTCTCTTTCAAGAGTCTTATTTTTTTATTTTCCTCAAATTCTGCTTTTAACTGATCAATCTTATCTTCTGGAAGTCGCTGACCGCACGTTGGGCAGATTACTGTAGAATCATCGAATACCTCTTTTTCAATTTCTGATGATTGATTATCTTGATATTCTTCTTTGAATGTTTTTTTATAGTTCTCTCTAGCATTGTTCAGATATTCTTCCCATTGTTTTATCTTCTTTTTATCGTTAGAAAGTTTAAATTCATCCTGTTCTAAAAGACCACGTTTATGTTGAAGATTACATTCCAATTTATCTTCATCAAACCGTAATTTAAAACGTTTTTCCGTCAGTTCTTTGTTTGCTTCATTGTAGATTTCATCTTTCTGACGTTTTAGTTTAGTCAATTCATCCGATGTTGTTTCATATGCTGCAAATGAGTTTGCAAGTGTTTCTTCCTGTTCTTCTACTTTATTAAGTTTGCTTCTTGCTTCGTTTAATTTATTTTCGATCTCTGTTTTGTTTCCAGAATCAACCTCACGATTTCTTTCATACGAAATCTTTGTATTCTGTTCATCGATCTTTTTTTCGTTCATGTTTAGCTCTTTTCTAAGCTTCTTCAAGATTTCATCCGCTGTATGATTCTCAATCATTTTGTATACATTTTCATACTGCGGATTTTCTTCGATGAACTGTCTTAGATCGAAACCTGACATTTTTTCAAGAATCTTTCTCGCATTTGTCGTATTCTTCCTCAAGGCATTTAAAAATACAGTTGGATTACTACAAACAAGTAACGTCTCAGGATCAAAGTTATCTGAGATAAACTCATCAAACTCTTTCTTCTTCTTAGGTACTTCGTCAATCTCATAAGTTGTTTCATTGCCTGTGAAGACTTCTTCTTTCGTTCCTCGTGGTCTTTTCCACTTCTGCTTTGTGATCTTTTTCAGATCGTATTCTTTACCGTTGATAGAAACTCTTATCTGTCGGATAACGTCTACCTTATCTACTTCTTTGCCGTCCTCTTTTCTTCTAACTCCGTCCGGCATCGTTCCGTCTGAAAGTTTTCCTGTCAGTACGTCAAAGTAGGCATCCATGATTGTGGTCTTGCCTTCCTGATTTCTTCCAGAGACTTTTGTATCTCCGTCAAACTTAATTTCTTTGTCCTGAAAACACTTGAAGTTTTCCAACGACATTGTCTTCAATTCTACCTGCTTCATTTTGACCTCCTAATTGTATTCTTAACTCTTCTCTTACAACCTTTCTTACCAGACTTTCCAATTCTTTCTGCTTGTCCTTCTGCCTATTTTCAAGATCATCTTTCAAACGGTAATACATTCTTGAAAGCGTTGCTGCGCTTCCTATAGAGTCATAACCTATGTATCTTTCCACTTCTTCACAGTTCGTTGATCGTTTGATAACATCGTCATAAGAAAATCTCATTGCACGTTCAACACTTCTTGCATCTGTGTTGTATTTTTCAGCGATCTCTTTATAAACTTTCATCATTGGAATAGCTGTACCTTTTTTGTCAAAAATCAATACTGTTTCTACTGAATACTTAAATCCAAGTAGTCTTGTATTGAAATTAAGGTCTATCATTTTTTGTTCAACATCTCTTCGTTTCAACATTTGACTACCTCTAAGCAACTGCTAGAAATTTCGTAAGCTTCTTTTTCAATTGATTCATTCTTAGAAATCTTTTTTATATATTTTCTACTCTGAATCCTGCCGATAAGTTTTACTTTTTCTCCAACTTCAAGTTTTTTTGCAATCTCAGCAGTATCTCCCCATAAGATGCAAGGGAAATAATAAGAACTCTTATTTCTGTTTACTGCGATAAACATATCTGCAACTTTTCTTCCTGCCGGTGTTACCCTTCCTACTGTTGGCTTACAAACTGTTCCTTCAACAACTAGTTTGTTTAAATCTTCTGTCTCTTCTACCTCTTCAACAACATTGGCATTTACGAATAAATCCAAATGTTTTTTTCCTGAATTTTCATCTGGTCTGTTTCTTGAAGCAAATACACCGGTAATTTCAACGTATGCTCCCTGTCTTACCGCATTGTTCATACGGTCTTCTGAAACAATAACTGGAACTCTGTCAACAGTTCCGCTTTTTCTTCTCGTATCAATGTACGTTTTGTAGTACATCTTTCCGCCTGATTGGTGGCTATAATCCACTTTTTCTAATGTGCCTTTCAGGTTCACAAAATTTTTATCATTTTTCATCCTTTATTTATCCTTTCTTATTCCGGCAAACAGTAACATTGCACCCGCCACTCCAAGTAAACATGCAATAGGAAGGCTTAACGATTCCCCATCCACAAAACTGCCAACCGTACCAAACATATATAATGTTCCAATTACTATGCACGCAATTTTGAATTTCATCGTTTCACCTCTTTTATCTTTTTCCGGCAAAATATTATGAATCTTATAAGTATTGTTACGAACATTATCTTTTCCAACTTATTCTTGCTATTCATATATTCAGCGTGCCTTTTCACAATTTCATCCCATGTGATTTCTGCTTCATTTTCTTTCTTCATATTCCACACCTTTATAACAATCTATAAACTCGTGAACATCTGCCAATTTTTTTCTTGCTAACCCTTTATAGCAGTAAACATTAAATTCTTCCTCGATCTTCTTATAAAGATTTATGTATGTTTTGGCCCTCAGGCTGTTATCTTTATATTTTTCTCCAAGAAGTTGTTTGATGTGTCTTACTGCATGTTCCTGAATTTCTTCTATGTCATATGCAAAGAGTGGCAGTTCGTCTTCTAAGATTTCAACCTTTGTCTCAATCTTTCCGACTCTCTCACTTAACAACACATCTCCCTGTGCTAAAAGCTTTATCTTTTGTTCAATATTGTCTGGCAATTTAACTTGATCTTCATTTTTCAATACTGGAAGAACTTCTCTTACGATCCAAAAATAAAAATCATCATGATCTTTATCTTTGGTTTTCAAGATTGCTTTCATCATATTGAACTCATTTACGAACAATAATTTATGCATTGTTCCTTTTCTGTCTTTGGCACTGATTTTTCTAACGCCAGACTGATTTAATCTGCTATTGATCTGTCCGGAGTTTATAACTCCAATGCCATATCCAATATCTTGCAAGCAAAAGAACCATTCTCCATCCTGCTTCTCTGCCCTAAGTTCTGTTCCAAACGGACTTTCAAAAACTTCCATGCTATTCCTCCGGTTTCTTTTCTAAGAACTTATTTAAGAAATACATTTGACCTTTGCCGGTAACTTTCGGAGTTTTCACTACCACATTGCATCCGTTACCGTCAATTCTGGTACTCTCTTTCACTTGGAACAATCCCATCTCCATGCTTCTCTGTGTCGGCATATTTCTGTTGCTTCCTTGTGCTTTTATCAAGTATCCATTGTTTCTCATCCACTCAAAGAGTCGATTCTGCCCAGTATCAATGCCGTTTTGTTTCAACAATTTAGCAAGATCACCAATTAATATAGATGTTCTGCTTGATGTTACTGCATCAGCGAAAATCTCTTTTGGCTTCATACGTTCATTGTCTTCTAATAAAACTGTATTATCAGCTTTGAGTTTTTCTATTGTTCTGTCTGCCATCTTTAATGCTCTGGCAAAAACCTGTTCCGGCGTATTCCATGCCTTTTCCAGATCAATAAAATATTGTCTGATCTTCTTTCCTTTTTCGCTCCTTGACATTAAGCAAATGTGTTTTGCCATATCTACAGACATTTTATAATCCTGTAAACACTGTTCTCCGCCATACTGATTGCCCTGTACCTTTAGGTACACCCCTATAAAATCTTCGTTTTCTACAAACCCGTGTGAGTTTGCTTCAAACCAAGCAGAAAATCTTTTGCTGATATCAAGTGCTTTATGTAAATCTCTTGCTGATATTGTAGGTTGTTCTGTTTCATAATTAACAGGAATTAAATTTTCCAATTGATCACCTCCAACTTAAGATTTCTAAAAGTAATCTCTTCGGATCGCTTTATTTTCATCTCTTAGTTTCCTTAATCTCCATTTATCAAATTCTTCTGTATCGAACATGATTGGAGAGTTCTTTTTATATGGATTTATCTTTTGTGCAAAACTCTGATTTGATTCTCTGTATGCTGAATCTAAAAATTCCTCAGGAAATCCCATCTCACAGAGTTCGGATTTTCTCATAACCTTTTTTGCATATTTCATTATTTCTTCCTTTAAGATAAGAAATAATCAACCGTTACTCCTCATCTCCTATTAGTTCATCAACAGTGACCTCTAAGATGCTCGCTACTTTTTTCAAATTTGCAACGCTTGGTACACTGTCATTCCATTTAGAAATCAGCCCATTTCCAAGTTCTGCTTTTTTCTCAACATAGGTAACTGACAGACCTTTTTCTTTGCAAATCTTTTTAATTTTGTCATAAATATACAATTTCTTACTCTCCTTTCTTTATTTATTAGAAAATATTCAGTATTTTCATTGACTTTTTGCAGAAAATATTCTAATATTAAATTACCACATAAAATATAGATTTTTTTCTGTGACCGCTTTCTGTTTTACTGAAAGTTTTCTGTGCTATGCTTTTACTATATAGAAAACTTTCTAGTTTGTCAAGCGTTTTTTACAGAAAAGTTTCTGTAGTTTCTTAGAAAGGAGATTCTATGACTATTTATGAGCGAATTGAAAGCCTTAGGAAGTCACAAGGATTATCACAAGGAAAGCTTGAAAAACAACTAGGTTTTTCTAATGGTTCAATTTCAAAATGGAAAAACAGTACTCCAAAAGTTGAGAGATTACAAAAGCTCGCTGACTTCTTCGGTGTGTCTGTTGAGTACCTCATGACAGGAAAGGAGGATGAGCAAAAAGAGAAAGATAATACTGGAGACCTCAAACAAAAGTTTGAGGAACTAAAAGAATTGCTAGAAAGCGGAAAGATGCAACCGTTACGTTATGACGGACAGCCGATTGACGATAACACAAAAGAGCTTTTGCTCAAACAGGTTGAGATTTCCATGGCTATGATGAAAAAATAAACAGGAGGATTATGTATGAAACCGAATCAAATCAAAAATTTAGTACATGATTTGGTTAAAAAATACGAAACAAGAAATCCATATCGACTTGCGGACAGCTTAGGTGTGATTATTCAAATTGGAGATTTAGGAGAATTACCCGGATGCTACATGAAGATATGCGACAAGAAATTTATATACTTAAATGATAGGATTGATGATGAGAAAATGCGAGAAGCTGTAGTTGCTCATGAATTAGCTCATTGCGTGCTGCATGACGGAGATTATTATTTTTTCTCCTATGGCGAACAATTCTACAGCAACAAGGTTGAAATTGAAGCTCATACATTCGCAGCAGAGCTTTTGATCCCAGATGAAACGATTATCGAACATCCGGGATACACTCTCGAACAGCTATCGTCATTAACCGGATATGGCGAAAGATTAGTCAGCTTCAAGAAACTTTAATTTTTTTATTTGTCATTTGCTTGCAATTGTGGCAACCGCAATTGTTTGTTATACACCGCAAAAGGAGGGGTATTATGAAAAAATCCTGCAAATTATTAACTGTGTTTTTACTTGCTGTCACACTTGGTGTTTTTGGAAATTTAGAATCAGTTAATGCAAAGTCAAAAATCAAAATTTCCAACTCAAAAATCACACTTACTGTCGGGCAGTCTAAAACATTGAAAGTAAAAGGGACTAAAAAGAAGCCTAAGTGGTCAAGCAGTAAGAAATCAGTTGCAACAGTATCTAAGAAAGGAAAAGTTGTTGCTAAGAAAACAGGAAGCGCGACTATCACAGCTAAGATTGGAAAGAAAAAATATAAATGTAAAGTTAAAGTTAGTCAAAAAAACAACGTTAATTCAACCAACAGAAGTCCATATTTAAAAAATCAAGGAGATTTCGGAACTGGTAATTTTTATATTTACTTAGCATCTGGAACATCCGAAAACGGTAAAATCCCAGTCTTGTTAATTAATAAAGGTACTCCTTTTGGATATGTTGATTACTATATAACTGACTTGACAGAAGAAACTCCTGTAAAAATTTACATTGACGGTAAAAAGGTAGACGAAACATACGTAAATTATGGTGCTCAAGCTTCTCTTATGGTTACCGGTAATCAGATAAAATCCGGAACTCATTATGTTGAAGCTGTGCAATACAAAAACGGAAATATTAGCTTTTATAGATTAGCTAAATACAAAGTTACAATAAAATAAACAAAAAAAGACCGCACAGCTCAGCCCAAGCGTGCGATCTCCCAAAAGTCTTGATTTTGATACTTTTGTACAACCATACTTATTGTATCATTATCAAGTCAGCTATGCAAGTCGTAAAATTTTAACCATTTTGCGTTTTATGCAAATTCCAATTTTAGGAATTGCGTAGCTGTTATTTTTATACCTATTTTTTAGAATTAAGGAGTGATACAATGGCTAAAGCAAAATACAAAAAAGACACCGATGGTTACTATTCCACAAATGTATGGGATGGAACATACAAAGATAATGGTAAAAAACATTATAAACATCTAAGGTCACGTCAAAGCAGTCGTGACTTAGAGAAAAAAGTAAAAGAATTTGAACAGCTCCGTGATCAACGAAAAGCTGTTATGAATACAGATATGTCTTTTATGGCATACTGTGAACAATGGAAAAAATTATATAAGTCCAACAGGGCAAACAATACTCTTAAAATGTACGACAATGTTATTAACGTTCATTTTAAGCCACTAACAGACGTTAAGCTACAAGATATACAACGTAGCCATTTACAATTGATTTTAAACAATGCTGATGGCAAATTAAGGACCCAACAACAGATTGTTATGACCTTCCGTCAAGTAATGGAATCCGCAGTGTGTGATCACATCTATCCGGCACAAGGTTATCAGGACATATTTAACAAATTAGAAAAGATAAAATACAAAGCAAAAGAAAAACGCCCATTGACCCATAGCGAACGTAACGCCGTTTTTAAGGCATCCTACAAGTATCAGATGGACATGGTATACACTTACCTCATTTATGGCTGTGGATTACGCTGTGGTGAAGCTCTGGCGTTAACAGAATCAGATATAGACTTACGATTCCACACGGTATCAATACTTAAATCTCACGACATTTCAGACAATATCCCAAAACGAAAATCAGTTAAAAACATCGAAAATGGAGAACGAGTTCTTCCAATTCCTGCAAATGTATTTGACGTGATCGCAGATTATGTCAAACTACTCAGGGAAGAAAAAAGGGAATACTTATTTACCAACCAAAACTATAAACCTATGTCAAAGAGTGGATATCGCAGAATGTGGGGCAGAATTTTAAAAGCGCTGCAAGAAGTCAGTGAAGCTCCTATTGTCGATCTAACAAGTCATATCTTCCGACACAACTACTGTACAAACTTATGCTATCAAGTTCCGCTTATCAGCTTCAAAAGAGTTGCAGAGCTTGTCGGGGACTCTGAAAAGGTTGTTGCAGAAGTTTACAGCCACATCATGCTTGAAAAAGAAGATAGTGTTGCTGCTGTCAATAACGCCTTATCGTTGGAACAAAAAGTGGAACAAAGCATGGAACAAAAAATGGAACAAGGTAGTGAGATGGTATCTTAATATTTTTTTGAAATCATGGAACGCAAATGGAACATTGGAACACCGATGGAACAAATACAACCAGTTACAATCGGTTACAATCAGTTACTTTTGCGTTCCATATTTTTTATAGATGGAATCGCTGCAAACCGCATAAATAAAAGAAAAGCACGGATTTAAGCCATTTCTGGCATCCGTGCTTTTTAGTGAGCGTGCGGGGATTCGAACCCCGGACAACTTGATTAAAAGTCAAGTGCTC
>ENA-OPBM01000618-OPBM01000618.1-human-gut-metagenome-genome-assembly--contig:-NODE-618-length-27609-cov-3.685381_pt1 | contig 27609 bp, 25 predicted proteins | sample MGYA00241069_ERZ501454 | MGnify/ENA primary metagenome ERZ501454 (study PRJEB25962, sample SAMEA2042625) | human gut metagenome | biome: human gut; feature: human-associated habitat; material: faeces... | reverse complement strand
TACTATAAATAGCTAAGAATCGACAAAAAATGAAAAATAAAAAAGTATAATGATCAAAGAAATAATGAAATTGAAATGTAACGAAAATTTCGATATAATTATAATGGATTAGAAAGTAGTTGATAGGGCGCGCAAACGAAGAAAGAATGGCCGACAAGTTAGAATAGTAATTAGTGTAAGTCTCTGTTTACTATTAGTCATGACCGTAGGTTATGCTGCATTCAGTACTAATTTAGCGTTAACGGCTAAAGGAAATATTGTAACCACCCCAGACAGCTGCTTTACAACCTTTGACAATGGTGATGGGACCTTATCAATTACTGATTACGATAAATCTTGTGGTTCCAAGGTAAAAATACCAAGTAAAATTAGTGGAATTACAGTTTCTAAAATAGCGCCTGCAGAATATACTCCATCTACTGGGAATACCAAATCGTTCGCAAAAAAAGGAATTGAAAAAGTAATAATACCAGAGGGAATTAAAGAAATTGGTCAAGCCGCTTTTGATGTAAATTCAATAAATGAACTTAAACTCCCATCCACGATTGAAAAAATTGGAGACATAGCATTTCGCCACAATAACATTATTAAACTAGAACTTCCAAATAAGTATTTTAATATGGGGGATTCTGTATTTAATGATAATAAGCTTTCCGATGAAGACGCCTTTATCTTTAAAATAAACAGTGATGGCACATTTGATAATACTATTGTTTCCAGTTATGGTGGGGCAAGGAGCGATAATATAACAATCCCAAAAACCGTTAGAACATTAGACAGATGGTCATTTAGAGCATTGCCATTTACAGGAACCTTTAGTATTCCGGATACAGTGGAAAATATTGGCGAATCAGCACTTGAATGGAATAGTTTCACAGAATATAACATTGGAAATGGAGTTAAAACGATAGGTGCTTCAGCTTTTGGATATAACAGTAAATTAGCAACAGTAACGATTGGTAAAGGCATTACTTCAATTTCCAGTAGTGCTTTTCAAGAAAACCCTAAATTAACAAGTATAACTATTAATCGTAAAAAAGGCGCAGTCAGTGGAGAGCCCTGGGGTGCGACCAACGCTACTATTAACTGGATAGGAGCTGAATAAAAGTAAAATTTAAAATTTTTACTTTTTTTATATAAATAATTATAACTATTGACATTAATTAAGAACAGTTGTAATATGTTTATATGAACAAGTATTCATATAAGGGAGGACAAAATGCATAGTAAAGAATTACTAACTGGACTTAGCGAGTTTTTTAAGATCTTTGGTGATCCGACGAGATTACGAATATTAGATTTATTATTAAATGGAGAAAAATGTGTTAAAGAAATATCTGAAAATTTGAATGTTAGCCAATCCGCAGTTTCTCATCAATTAAAAACATTGAGAAGTTCTAACTTAGTTAAAACAAATAAAATAGGGCAAACTGTAAACTACAGTATTACAGATGAGCATATTGAAATCATCTTAAAATACGGTATTGAGCATATAAAGGAGAAAATATAGATGAAAATAAAATTTAAACTTAATGAAGAAATCATAAAAATAATTATCAGTGCTATTTTATTTGGTATATCTTTCTTTCTTAAAGAAGAATCGATTCCATTTTTTATCTTCTTAATTTCCAGTTATATAATTGTTTCATATAAAATTTTTATTGACGCTGGTAAAAAATTATTAAGTAAAGATATTTTTGATGAAAATATGCTTATGATCATTGCCACAATTAGTGCTTTTTGTATTGGTGAATATCCAGAAGCCGTTATGGTTATGCTGCTATTTGAATTTGGTGAGTACCTATCTCATCAGGCTGTCCATCATTCAAAAGAATCAATCACTAAATTGATGGATTTAAGAAGCGACTATGTTAATTTAAAAATAAATAATGATATCAAGAAAATTGATGTCAAAGAAGCAAAGCTTGACGATATTTTTGTTGTTAAGCCAGGTGAAAAAATCCCTCTAGATGGAATTGTTATAGATGGTGAAAGTAGTGTAGATACTTCAAGTTTAACTGGAGAATCAATTCCAAAAACCGTGAGAAAAGACGATACTGTTTTAAGTGGCTCAGTAAATAATGGATCACTACTTACCATTAAAGCAACAAGTATTTATACAACCTCAACTGCTAGTAAAATTATTGAATTAATTGAAAATTCTAGCGAACGAAAAACTGATACTGAAAAGTTTATTACAAGATTTGCCAAGATATATACGCCAATTGTTGTTTTATTAGCATTCCTTATTACGGTGATCCCAACAATAATGGGCTATGATTTTCAAACATGGTTATATCGCGCTTTAGTATTTTTAGTTACCTCATGCCCATGTGCTTTAGTTATTTCAGTTCCACTTGGTTTCTTTTGTGGAATTGGTAGAGCCAGTAAAGAAGGAATTTTAATTAAAGGCAGTAGTGAACTAGAACGATTAAATAAAATTAAAACTTTAGTTTTCGATAAAACAGGGACTGTAACTAAAGGTAATTTTGAAGTGTCAGAAATTCAGAGTAATAAAATGAATCCAACAGAAATGCTTACTGTTTTAGCTCACGCTGAATATTATTCAAATCATCCAATTGCTAAATCAATTTTAAAAAAATATAATAAAGAAATTGATAAAAGTATTATTAAAGACTTTAAGGAAATTAGTGGCCATGGAGTAACTGCAACGATCAATGGTCAAAAGGTTATCGTGGGCAATCAAAGATTATTGAATAAAAATGATATAGAAGTTCCAAACGTTGAAGTGGGAACCACCGTCTATCTTGCTATTAACAATGATTATGTTGGGTATGTCACAATTGCTGATCAAATAAAAGAAGAAGCTTACGAGCTGGTTGAAAATTTATCTGATCAAGGGATTAGCAAGGTCGTTATGCTTTCCGGAGATAATGTTGATATTGTTACCAAAGTTGGTCAACAGTTGAAAATAAACGAATATTACGCCAATTTACTTCCTATCGATAAAGTTAATAAAGTAAATGAAATTAAAGAAGAAGATTTCACAGCTTTTGTTGGTGATGGCATCAATGATGCCCCAGTTATTAAATTATCGGATGTTGGCATTGCCATGGGTGGCGTAGGTAGCGATGCTACCATTGAAGCTGCTGACATTGTTTTAATGAAAGATGATTTAACCAAAATACCTTTAGCCATTAAAATATCTAAAATAACTACAAAAATAGTTAATTTTAATATTGTTTTTGCTTTAACATTTAAACTCTTAATGCTAGTTTTAGCAACCTTTGGTTATGCGAGTATTTGGATGGCTGTATTTGCTGACGTTGGGGTAACCTTATTAGCTGTTTTAAATACTTTAGGAATAATGAAAAAGAAATTTTAGGAGGCACATATGGATAATATACAAATAATTGTAATAGGCCTATTAATACCTTTTTTAGGGACAACGTTAGGTGCTGCTATGAGTTTTTTATTAAAAAAGGAAATAAATAATAAAATTCAAAAACTATTGTTAGGTTTTGCTTCAGGCGTTATGATTGCCGCTTCAGTTTGGTCATTATTAATACCTTCCTTAGAAATGACAACAAACGGTATTAAGTGGTTACCAGCTGCAGTGGGGTTTTTACTCGGAATTGGTTTTCTGCTACTATTAGATAATATAATTCCACATCTTCATTTAAATACTGACGAACCAGAGGGACCTAATAAAAATTATAAAAAAACAACTATGTTGACATTAGCAGTTACTTTACACAATATTCCAGAAGGAATGGCTGTTGGTGTTGTCTTTGCCGGTCTTATAAGTGGAACTTCAGAAATAACTATTGCCGGGGCTTTAGCTTTAGCCATTGGTATTGCAATTCAAAATTTTCCTGAAGGAGCAATCATTTCCATGCCACTTCGAAGTGCTGGAGCTTCTAAATTAAAGTCGTTTATTTACGGAGTACTTTCTGGCATAGTTGAACCTATTGCTGCAGTAATTACCATTTTACTATTGAGTTTAGTTGTTCCAATACTTCCATACTTATTGGCATTCGCTGCTGGTGCAATGATTTATGTAGTTGTTGAAGAGCTAATTCCTGAAAGTCAAAACGGCAAACATTCTAATATTGGAACCATTGGTGTTGCTTTAGGCTTTGTTTTAATGATGGTTTTAGATGTTGCTTTAGGATAAAAATTAATAATATTTTGTATGTTTTCTTTTTATAATTATTGTCGATTTTCCTTACAAAATTGTAAGCAAAAACTATCTTGATAAATAGTAAAAGTATGATACAATATTTATGGAGAAGGTATTATATGGAAAAAAGGCAAATAATAGGATTAACTCAAGCCGAAGTTCAAAAACGTAAGACTGACGGTTTAGTTAATTATAAAACTGATGTTAAAACAAAGACAATTAGCCAAATTTTTATGACTAATTTTTTCACATTGTTTAACTTTTTAAATTTAGGTTTAGCAGCTGCTATTTTCTTTGTCGGTTCCTATAAAAATCTTTTATTCTTAGGTGTTGTTATTTGTAACACTTTGATAAGTACTATTCAAGAAATAAGAAGTAAAAGGACTGTTGATAAATTATCTTTATTAAATGAGCCAACTTCTATTGTTATTAGAGATGGTAGAGAGGTAAAAATAGATATCCATGATATGGTTTTAGGCGAAGTTACTAAATTAGGCCCAGGTAATCAAATATCTACCGACAGCAAAGTCTTGTCAGGCGAAATTCTTGTTAATGAATCATTAATCACTGGTGAATCTGAGCCGGAAACTAAAGTCACTGGCGATGAGTTACTTTCAGGAAGTTTTGTAGTTTCTGGTCATTGTTATGCTGAAACAATTCATGTTGGAGCTGATAACTATACCGCTAAAATTTCCGCTGAAGCCAAATATATTAAAAAGGTTAATTCCGAAATTATGAATTTCATTAATCGTATTATTAAATATATTTCTATTGCAATTGTTCCTATTGGAATATTATTATTTATTCATCAGCTAGAACTAGATGGTAATACCTTTGATAGTGCAGTAGTCAATGCTGTTGCCGCTTTAATTGGAATGATTCCTGAAGGATTAGTTTTACTTACAAGCACCGTTTTAGCTATTAGTGTTATTAGACTATCGAAATATAAAGTTTTAGTCCAAGAACTGTATTGTATTGAAACTTTAGCGAGGGTTGATACCATTTGTTTAGATAAAACTGGAACTTTAACAAAAGGTGAAATGGAAGTATCTAAAATAGTTCCTTTAGAAATGACTAATATGAGCGATATTACTGATGCCTTGGGCCTTATGAGCTATCACATGGAAAATGATAATCAGACTATGGAAGCCATTAGTAAAAAATATTCAAGAAAAAATGATTACGAAGTTAAAGAAATAGTGCCATTTTCATCACAAGCAAAGTGGTCTGGTATTTCTTTTGAAAATGAAAGTTACATTTTAGGTGCTCCTGAAATAGTTTTAAAAGATATTACTAACATAAAAAAAGAGTTAGAAGCTTATACAACTGATAATAGAGTTGTATTACTTGCTAAATCAAAAACAAAATTAAATAAAAGATTGCCAAATGATATTGAACCAATGGCTTTAATCTTGATTAATGATAAAATCAGGCCAGACGCTAGAGCTACTTTAGAATATTTTAAAGCTCAAGATGTCGATATAAAATTAATTTCTGGTGATAATCCTCAAACCGTTGCTGGAGTTGCTAAAAAGGTTGGTCTTGAAAATATAAAATACATTGATATGAGCAACACTGATATTCCGATTGAAAAACTAGCCGAAGAATACAATGTTTTTGGTAGAGTGAAACCAAACCAAAAGAAAGCTATTATTTTAGCTTTGAAAGCCAAAGGGCATACCGTTGCGATGACAGGTGACGGGGTTAACGATGTTTTAGCCCTAAAAGAAGCTGATTGTAGTGTTGCTATGAATAGTGGTAGTGATGCAGCAAGAAATGTGTCGCAATTGGTTTTGTTAGATTCCAATTTTGCTTCAATGCCAAAAGTTGTAGCAGAAGGAAGAAGAAGCATTAATAACATTCAAAGATCATCATCACTATTTCTTTGTAAAACGACTTATGCTACTTTATTAGCTGTTATTTTCTTATTTTTAGATAGGGCATATCCATTTATTCCAATACAACTGACATTGACAAGTATGGTAACAATTGGTATTCCATCATTCATTTTAGCATTAGAACCAAACAATGAACGAATAAACGGTAAAATAATTATCAATGTACTTAAAAAGTCCTTGCCGACAGCCCTAACTATCGTGGCCAATATTCTAATTATTACTGTTTTACCAGAAATCATTAGATTAACTGAAGATGAAGTATCAACACTTGCTGTTTTATTAACTGGATTTACTGGTTTTATGCTTTTATATCGAATTAGTGTTCCATTTAATCATTTAAGAAGAGCTTTATTTGCCGTGCTAATTTGCATGTTTATATTTGGTGCGGTAGTTTTAAGAGATTTATTCTCCTTAACATTGCTAACGCCACATTTAATCATTTTAGCTGCAATATTATTAATGATTGCTGTTATGATGTTTAATATGTTTAGTGGCATTTGTGATAAATTAACAAAGAAGATTAAAATATAAGGCTATTTGCATAATAAATAATCATTTATATACTTACCCAAACTTTAGTTAAAACAAAAACTAAAGTTTTTTTGTGAATTTAAGTTGAATAATAATATACAATACATGTACACCCCCCAAATAGGTGGGTGAAATAGAAGAAAGGGAAAAAGTATGATAAACTAACTCATCAAGAAGGGAGGTGGAAAAATGTTCACAAGTTATGAAGAAATGTATAATGCTTCTAACGACATGAACTTTATCGCTCGCAAAAGATTAGATATGGTTCATATGGCTTTTGAAAGAGGCTATAAAGCGACTGCTAGATTTTTTAATACTGATCGTAATACTGTCCGTAAATGGTGTCGTAGATATTCTCTTGAGGGTATTAATGGTTTATATGATCGTAATAAAAAACCCAAATACAGTCCCAATAAAATTAATCAAAAAGATATTGATAAAATTTCTTCTGTTTGTTCTTGGGCTTTAGACAAAGGCAAATATATTACTGTTAATAATATTAGAAAGAAAACCAAGATTAAAAACTATTCTGATACTACTATTAGACGATATATTAATAAGGCTCTTAATGGTTCTAAAGTTAAAAGGAAATCTGATAAGACTAATGGTGGTTCTTTATTATTTAAAGATTTCTTAAAACCTTTCGAAATTATCCAAGTTGATATTAAATACTTAACCGACATTGATAACCTTCATCCTTATTTTGATACGCAAAACCTAGCTAAATACCAGATTACTGCTAGAGATGTTTATACTGGTTTTCCTATTGATGCTTATTGTCACGAGAAGTCTCCTTATTTTACTACTATGTTTTTAAATGAAGTATTAACTCCCTTTTTAAAACAGTTTAAATATTTAGACTTTGGGGATATCATTATTCAAACTGATAATGGTAAGGAGTTTACTAATAAGTATACAAAAACTAAAGATGGTCATGAAGCAAAGGATACTTCTTTTACTGTTTTTATAGCTAAAAGATTTAAGCATCATCGTACAAATATTCCTGACCATTGTACAGCTAATAGTGAAGTTGAATCATTTCATTGGGATATTGAAAGAGATTGCCTTGCTTGGGATGATATTTATAATAATAAAAGTTTACTTAATTGTGTAGATGATTATATTAATGTTTATGTTCATTCTATTATTAAATCTCGCGGTTATAGCCCTTATAACAAAATAAAAGAGACTTTAAATGTTCGCTCATTCAAAGTCCCTATACCTCAACTACTTACTTATAAGTAAGTAGTTACTATTCTATCATACTTTTCTCTTTTTTCAAACTTTTAGTTACACTAAATTCTTTTCTTTTTGCCTTTTTTTAGGAACATCTCTTGACTTTCGTCATTTGGACTTTTTTGGCAATGAAAAAATAGACGATTACGTCTATTAATATTTTGATAATATATTTATAAATGTTTCTTCATCCCAAATAGTAACACCTAAATCTTCAGCTTTTTTAAGTTTACTACCTGCTTCTGCCCCGGTGATTACAACGCCAGTTTTTTTACTAACACTTGTAGTAACCTCTCCACCTAAAGCCTCAATTTTTTCTTTGGCTTCATCTCTAGTAAATCTTTCTAAAGTTCCGGTTAAAACAAAAGTTTTACCTGAAAAATCTGTTTCTTTAGTATTAATATTTTTTAAATACATCATGTTTACTTTATGTTCTTTTAAGCGTTTGATCAATTTTTTGTTTTCTTCTTTAGCAAAATATTCAGTAACACTTTTAGCAATAATTGGTCCAATATCTTTAATATCGCGGATTTCTTCAAACTCAGCTTCCATTAGATGATCAATACTAATAAAATTTTTAGCTAAAATATCAGCGGTTTTGGTTCCAACATGCCTTATAGAAATTCCAAACAACAATCTTTCTAAAGAGTTATTTTTACTATTTTCTATTTCATCCAGTAGATTATTGATGCTTTTTTCACCAAAACCTTCTAGCTCCATTAGCTCTTCTTTATGTTTTTCTAGAGTATAAAAATCATCATAGTTTTTTAAATATCCTAAATTATAGAAGTCTTCGATGATTCGATCACCAAAGCCCTCGATATTCATAGCATGACGGCTAGTATAATGAATTAATTTTTCTATTTTTTTAGCTGGGCAATGTTCATTGACACAATAATATGCGGATTCCTGCTCATTTCTAACTAAATCATGGTTACAAATTGGACAATTAGTGGCCATAACAAATGGCACTTCTGTTCCATCACGTCTTTTTTTTATTACTTTAACAACCTCTGGAATAACGTCACCAGCTTTTTTAATAGCTACGGTATCACCAACTCTAATATCTTTTTGAACAACATAATCTTCATTGTGAAGGGTCGCTCTCGAAATAACTGACCCCATTACTCTAACCGGTTCTAAATTAGCACTTGGCGTTACTTGTCCTGTTCTACCAACGGTAAAAATGATATCAGTTACTTTAGTTAAAACTTCTTCGGCTGGAAATTTATAGGCTGTAGCCCACTTAGGGTTCCTGGCAGTAAATCCAAGCTTTTGTTGGTCGTTTAAATCGTTAATTTTAATGACAATCCCATCTATTTCATAAGGTAGTTTGCTTCTGTTTTCGGTCCAATAATTAATGTAGTCTAGTAGTTCAGAAATATTATTTACTTTTTTATTATTAGGGTTAGTCATAAAGCCTAATTCTTTCATGAACCTTAAAGCGTCTTCATGAGTATAAATATCATAGTCTTCAGGATCTGGAAGATGGTAAATAAAACAATCTAAATTACGACTAGCAGCAATTTTAGAATCTAATTGTCTAACACTACCAGCGGCTGCATTTCGTGGATTAGCGAAGTTTTCTCCATTTTCATTTAATTTGGTAAATGAGGCTTTACTCATATAAATTTCACCGCGAACTTCAATATCAATCGGTTTATTTATAGTTAAAGGGATACTTTTAATTGTTTTAGCATTATGGGTAATATCTTCACCAATAACACCATCGCCACGAGTTGCCGCTCTAACCAGTTTACCTTTTTCATAATGCAATGAAACCGAAAGTCCATCAATTTTTAATTCAGCTACATAATTTGGATTAGGAACAACTTTGCGAATACGTTCATCAAAGCCAATTATTTCACTTTCGTTAAAAACATTTCCTAATGATAACATAGGAATTTCATGGGTAACTTTTTTAAATTCATCAATTATCTCTCCACCGACTCTGGTAGTTGGAGAGTCATTTCTTTTTAAATCAGGATATTTTTCTTCAAGTTTTTGAAGTTCCTGCATATATCTATCGTATTCTTGGTCAGTGATTGTTGGCTTATCAAAAGTATAGTAGTCTTCGTTGGCCTTGTTTATTATTTTTATTAATTCATCTATGCGCTTTTCTGTCATTTGTTTTCACCCTATTATAATTATACCCCAAATATAATAAAACATCAATTATTATGAACTTGAGTTTACGGTTAATAATCTGTTATAATGGTTTTAATAATAGGAGGTTTTTAATGAACAATATATACGTAATTACAGGAGCAACTGGTGGTATGGGAAGCACTTTGGCACGCAGGTTTAAAGATAAAGGTGATTTAGTACTGTGCGACTTAAATGAAGAACTTTTACTTAAGTTACAAAAAGAACTCGAAGTAAATAATCAAATTATTGTTGGTAGTGTAACAGAGGAAGACGTTTTAAATAAAATTTTTGATAAAGTTAAAGAAATGGGAACTTTAAAAGGAATAATTCATTTTGCTGGCGTTTCTGAAACATTTGGCGATCCTGAAAAGATAATGGAAATAAACTTAGTTGGAACGGCTAAACTAGTAAATAAATTAGAACCATTAGTTACCGAAGGTACAGTAATTATTAATACTGCGTCAATGACAGGATATAGTGCGCATGCTAATGAAGAGGTTTTAAAATTACTAGAGAATCCCCTTGATGAAAATTTTATAAATAACATTAGTAATCACTTAAAAAATAATGCGGATTTAGCTTATGGCTTATCTAAGAAGGGAGTTATGTTACTATCAAAGACTCTAGCGCCTATTATTGGTCAAAAAGGTGGTAGAATAATTTCAATTTCTCCTGGAGTTATTAAAACACCAATGGTTGAAAGAGAAATGGCTAAAAATAGTGAAGCGATAAATAATCTAATTTCTATGACTCCAGTCAAAAGAATTGGAACAGCTTCAGACATCGTCAATTTGATTGAATTTTTGTGTAGTGATCAAGCCTCATTTATTACTGGAACGGATATTTTGATTGATGGTGGAGTAACTGGCGTGTTTGAGAAAATGAAACATAATTAGAAATTTATTAAAGTCAAGCTTTGGTATATTTGACTTTTTTATTGCATCTTTATATGCTATAATTTTTTATAAGGAGGATATTTATGGAAAGTAAAATTAATGAGAATTTCTTATCATTTATTGATAAGATACCTAATGCTTTTTGTTGTACCGAAAATTTAAAAAATATATTAAATGACAATGGTTTTAAAGAGCTTTACGAGAATGAAGAATGGTCTAATTTAAAAGATGGAAATTATTTTGTGATTAGAAATGATTCATCACTTATTGCTTTTAAACTTGTAAGTAATAGTAAAACTGGCTTTAATATTACAGCAACGCATGCAGATTCACCTAGTTTTTCAATTAAGACAAATCCTGAAATTTTTGATAATGGATATTTGAAACTTAATATAGGTGAGTATGGAGGAATGATTAATTACGCTTGGCTAGATAGACCACTATCACTTGCGGGCAGAGTTATAATTAATGATAATGGTATTTACCGAAAAGAAATTCTAAATATTGATAAGGATTTACTGATAATTCCAAGTCAGGCTATACACATAAATAGAGACGTTAATACTAAAAATAGTTTAAACCCACAGATAGATATGATGCCAATTATCTCGCTAAGTGAAGAAAAAAACTTGAAGGATATTATAAAAGAATATTTAAGTTTAACTTCCGGAGAAATTTGTGACTATGATTTATATTTATACAATCGTGATAAGGCTAAAAGATGCGGATTAAATGATGAATTTATTTTAGCTCCAAGGCTGGATGACTTAGCTTGTTTATATACTGCATTACAAAGCTTTATCAAAGCTACTAATGAAAAAGTAATAAATGTTTTTTGCGTTTTTAATAATGAAGAAATTGGAAGTTTAACTGAACAAGGCGCTGATTCAAATTTTTTGCTAAATATATTAACAAGAATTTCGAAAACTTTAAATATTGATTTATTATCTGCACTTAACAATAGTTTTTTAGTCAGTGCGGACAATGCCCATGCATTACATCCTAATTCACAAGCGAAAAGTGATCTAACTAATAAGGTATATTTAAATCAGGGTGTCGTTATTAAACACCATACTAATTATACAACTGACGGTTGGACTTCTTCTTTATTTAAAGATGTCTGTGATAAAGCTAAAATACCATTTCAGGATTTTGCTAGCAGAGCAGATATGAAGTGTGGTTCAACACTAGGAGGAATTAGCCAAAGCCATGTTAGTATTGATTCTATTGATATTGGAATTCCTCAGTTAGCAATGCACTCAGCTAACGAAATAATCGGAGCTTCGGACCTATTATATATGTATAAAGCTTTGCTGCAATTTTATCAAACCTCTTTTATTAAGGAAAAAAATACTATTAATTTTAATAATTAATTTATGAAATTAAAAAACTGATTCAAAATCAGTTTTTATTTTAATTCAAATGACATGGTTCCTTTACCATTTTCCGAAGTTATAGAAGCTACTGCGCCATTAATAATCGTTAATTGTGGTGGTTTATGGCCAAAGTCGGCATTTAAAATAATTGGGATATTTAAGTCATCAAGTGATTCTTTCAAGGCCATTTCAAAAGAAACATCTAAATAAGTTTGATCAGTTTGACTGCGACCAAAAATAATTCCGTTGGTATATTTAAACCATCCAGCTTCTTTAAAATGCCACATTGTTCTTTGGACTTCTTCATTAGTTAATCCAAAATTTTCGAAATACCAAATTATACCATCTTCTTTGTACTTTTCGATAAAATTTTTAGTATTATCAAATCTAGTTCCAATAATATCTAAAAAACAATCTAAACAACCACCAATCATACGACCGGACATTTTAATTTGCTTTTCATTATTTAAGTTTTTCCAAACGACTTGTCTATCTAAAATATATGGCTCTGTTCCGCTTTGGTATTCTTCTCTTTCACTTCGGTACATCTCAAAGCCGGTTTGGGTAATTTTTTTTCCTTTTAAAATCTCAAGATTTTTTGTTAATGATTGATGCCATGGTTCCATGGAAAATACTCGATAATTTGCGCCATAAATCGTAGCTATATCAAGGTTAGTAGTTATAGCAAATAATAAGCTAGTTGGATCAGAATAGCCTTGAATCCATTTTGGGTTTTCTTTTATAATACCGAAATTTAATGGAGAAAGCATTTCATTTAAAAAGTCGCCTCCTGAAGCGCAGATAATACTAGTTACATTTTTATTTAAAAATAGTGACTCTAATTCTCTAGCCCTGGTTACTCCGTCTGAGCTTCTGAAGTTTGTACTAGTATAGCAATTGGGCGTTATTTCCACATTAAAATTTCGTTTATTGAATTGGTTGGTAGCTAATTCTAACCTTTTAATATCCATTTCACTGGCTGAACCATCTGAGGGGGCCGTTACGCCAATTGTGTCATCTTCTTTAATAAATTTAGGGTATATCATCATATCATCCTTTCTACAATTTATTATAACATAATTGAAAAAGGAATAGGTAGTTATTGCTCCCTATTCCCACAAGTCTTTGGGATACTTTCCTTCATTAATATAATTATTAATAGCGTTTACCACAGATTCCTTATCTTCTTTGTATGTGACACCATGCCATTTTGATGGTGTGCTTTTAACATAAACAGTAGCTGATCCATCATTTATTTCGTCAGTAATAATATTTGGCATAAGATATTCAGCTTCTAACTCATTAATATGTTTATCTAAAAATTCTGGGAATTTTAGCTGAACGTCTCTTAAGAAGTTAGTAGTAAGACCAAATAAATTAACAGTGGCTAAATCGTCATTATTTATTTTAAAGACTTTACTACCATCTAATGGTCTTGCAATAATATCATCATTCTCAAGTCCGACTTTACTTTCGATAATTTCTTCAAGTATTCCATTTTTAACACGAGCAATTCCTCTTTTTACACTACCGTTTTCTGACAAAGTATTTTTAACCTTATAACCCACAGCTAAATAATGATTTCGCGATTCGTTATTTTTAAGAAAATCCATTAGAATTTCGTAAGCTTCATAGCCATAAAAATCATCGGCATTAATAACAGCAAAAGAACTTTTAATTAATTCTCTGGCACTATAAATCGCTTGCCCAGTTCCCCATGGTTTAGTACGATTAATTGGTTTTTGATAGCCCTCTGGTAAATCATCTAATTCCTGAAAAGCGTACTCTACTTTGATTTTCCCCTCTATTCTATGGCCAATCGTTTCTTTAAAAACACTTTCATGTTCTTTTTTGATAACAAAAATCACTTTATTAAAGCCGGCTTTAATAGCATCATAAATGGAATAATCAATGATAAATTCTCCATTTGGTCCTACTGGTTCAATTTGTTTTAAACCGCCAAAGCGACTGCCCATTCCGGCCGCCATAACTAATAATGTATATTCTGGCATACTAACCTCCTTTATTGATGTTTATTTAAAGCATTATATGTTAAGAAAAAAACTGCGATACCAATAACTAAAAATCCAATCCACAATATTGGATTATTGTGATTAGCGTCTAACCAAGCTTTTACTGGCTCCATCCATTCATTTATTTGGTCGATTATTGAAAGTACCATCTTATCCCACCTTTCTTATACTTTTATGACCTTTCATTATCTTAATAATACCATATTTGTGGCTAAATGCAATAGTTAAAATGCTTCCAATGCCAACGATGATACCTTCACCGTATTTATCGTGAACAACTTTGTCCCCAACGTTATAGGTTGCATCTTTATCAATCATTTCTTCTCTACTTATATGAGGTTTTTCCTCTGGAACGTCAGTATCTAGATATTTTCTATCGATTTCACCAATAAAACGGCTTGGCATATTACTAGTAGTATTACCATAAAGCATACGTCTTTTTGCATTTAGTATGGTTAAGGTTTTTTTAGCTCTGGTAATAGCGACATAGCAAAGCCTACGCTCTTCTTCAATTTCATCATTAGAATCTAAACAATTGTTATGAGGAAATATTCCTTCTTCTAAACCAATAATGAAAACATGGTTAAATTCTAATCCTTTTGCAGAATGAACTGTCATTAAAGTAACGACATCAGTATTATTTTTATGTTCTTCAATATCAGAGACTAAACTTATTTCTAGTAGAAATTCTTCTAAGGAAATTATTCCGTTATTTTCTTCAAAGTTTTTAGTAATTGATTTAAACTCTTCTAAGTTTTCTAATCTTACTTCGGCTTCTAAGGTCTTTTCATTTATTAGTTCTTGTCTTATACCACTTTTATCTAAGATTAGATCAACTAGGTCTGTTAAGGAAATATCTTCACTTTCCTTTTTTATATCTTCGATGATGTGTTTAAAAAGTAATTCTTTACCACTGTCGATTGCTTCATATAAGCTGGTACCATTAGTAGTCGCTTTTAAAGCAATGTTTTCAATAGTCTTTGGTCCAATTTGTCTTTTGGGTACATTAATAACACGCATTAGACTAACGTCATCGTTAGGATTATAAATTAATTTTAAGTAACTAATCAAATCTTTTATTTCTTTTCGGTTATAGAAATAAAAACTACCCACAACTTTATATGGAATATTTTCTCTTAGTAAAACTTCTTCCATGTTACGTGATTGCGCATTAGTTCGATATAAAACAGCAATGCCTTCTTTGGGCTCACCAGCTTTAATTAAGCGTTTTATCTCATCTAATACGTAGAAAGCTTCATCTTTTTCATCATATGAACGATGATATTTTATTTTTAAACCGTCTTCATTTCGCGTCCAAAGATTTTTTTCTTTACGTTGTTTATTGTTTTTAATAATATCGTTAGCAACATTTAGAATATTCCCAGTGGAACGATAATTTTCTTCAAGTTTTATAACTGTAGCATTAGGGTAATCTTTTTCAAAGTTTAATATATTACGATAATTAGCTCCTCTAAAGCCATAAATTGATTGATCCAAATCTCCAACGACACAAATGTTTTTGTATTTAGCGCTTAACATTTTAATTAGACTATACTGCGCTTCATTAGTATCTTGATACTCATCAACTAGAAGGTATTTAAAACGTTCTTGGTATTTTTTTAAGACATCAGGATTTTCTTTAAATAGTTTAATTGGCATTAAAAGTAAATCATCGAAGTCTAATGAATTGTTAGTTTTAATTTTTCTTTCATATTTTTGAAATATTTCTAAAATGATTTGTTCATAATCAGAATTGGCAAATCTACTATAGGCGCTAGAATCCATAAGTTCATTTTTTGAACTACTTATTTTGTTTTTAATAGCTCTCGGATTATAGACCTTAGGATCTAAATTCATTTCTTTTAAGATTTTTTTAATAACAGTTAGGGTGTCTTCACTATCTAAGATTGTAAAGTTTTTTTCATAACCTAATTTATCGTAATTTTCTCTTACTAAAAGTAACCCTAATGAATGAAAGGTAGAAATTTGAATACGATAAGCATCAATCCCAAGCATTTTAAAAACACGATCTTTCATTTCTTTAGCGGCTTTATTTGTAAAAGTTATAGCTAAAATGTTATAAGGATCTATTTCCTTTTCGTTGACTAAATAAGCAACTCTTGTAGTTAAAACTTTAGTTTTTCCGCTGCCAGCTCCGGCTAATACTAAAACGGGACCTTCAGTCTTTTCTACGGCCTTTTTTTGTTCTTCATTTAAATTATCAAGCATACTATCACCTTTATTTATCATACCATATTTGAGTTCTTTTTTAAACTTCTAATGGTGTTTTAGAGGATAGTTGACATCATTTTAGTTACCTCTTTAGTGAAAAAGAATATAATACTATGGAAAAGAAAGGAGAATTTATGAAAAAATTTTTAGTTGGTTTAATTTTACTTGCGCTGATTATAGCGGGATATTTTATCTTTACTGACAATGGTAAGAAAGATGAAAAATTAGAAAAAATTAAAGTTGGGGAGGTTACTCATAGTATTTTCTACGCTCCACAATATGCAGCTGATGCATTAGGTTACTTTGAAGATGAAGGATTAGATGTTGACTTCATTTTAACATCAGGTGCGGTTAAAAAAAAGTGATATTTTTTCAAATGTAAGAAGGAAATAAGCTTTTAATCTCGTATGATTACTAATAGAAAGGAGGAAAAATGGTAGATCATGTAATAAGTTCAATGAATGAAGTGGTTTCTTATGATTATACGAATAGTCATCAGGCTTTAGATATTGTTGGCTCTGGTCATACGAGTAGCGACGTTATAGCGATAAGTGATGGTGTGGTTGAAATGGTTGTTAATAACGTTAAATACACAAATCATAAAGCTAAGGGAAATGCAACTTACGGAAATTTTGTTAAAATAAGACACGACAATGGAAAGAAATCTTTATATGCTCATCTCAAATATGGTAGTGTTTCAGTTCGTCTAGGCGATAGAATATCTAAGGGTGAGAAAATTGGCACAATGGGCGCGACTGGTAATGCTTATGGTACCCACTTGCATTTTGAAGTGCGAGGTTCTAATGAGGTTAGAGAAAATCCTAAGGATTACCTCAGTGGACAAGCTTCACTTGAGCCTACTTCTAAAGAACCGCAAGTAGAAAATCCGCCCGAAGAGAAACCGCAAAAGATAACTGAAGAAAATATTTCAAATGTGGCTAAAGAATCTACTAATGAAAAAGTTCAAAATGTGGTAAAAGAAAAAGGACCTACTAATGAGATTAAAGAGTCTACATCAAATGTTGATAACCATAGGGTGAATAGTAAACCTAGTAATTCAGTTATAAGCTCCAGCTACAGTGGGGGCTCTATTGTCGATGGCTTAAAGAGTATTGGCATCGATAGTTCATTTGACCACCGAAAGGTTATTGCTTCTGAAAACGGAATTAATAATTACCGCGGTTCATATGATCAAAATGTTTATCTTTTGTCTTTGCTTAAGCAAGGCAAATTAAAAGCCTAATTTTCTTTAGGCTTTTTAAATTTATAAAAAACAGTAATGTTTTTATTTTTATCCACAGTTATCTTATCAACCAGCATAAATAATAGTTCTCTATTTATATTGATTTGTTTTTCAACCTTCAAATTTTGAATTTGATTTTCTATTTTACTGTGGATTTCTTGATACTTGTTTAAAGAAATAACATTATTAAGACGGTCTTCATATAAAATATTTATCTTGTTTTCTAAAGCTTTTATTTTATCAGTGTTATCTAAGGAAAATGTTTGATTATTTAAATATACTTTGACTTTATTTAAAATTAAGGTTTCTAGGCTTTGGTAATTAGTATAGTGGGAAGTACAATTGTACTTTTGACTTCTTCTTTTGTAACTATTACAGACAAGATACCACTTATGGGTTTGTTTGTTATAATTAGCTCCCATTAGTTTTCCACAGTCTTTACAATAAACTAACCCTTCTAGTAAAAGTTTTTTTCTTTCTTTAATTGGTGTTGCGGTTTTTCTTTTCAATTTGTTTTGGGCCTGAATAAATGTTTCTTTACTAATAATAGCTTTATGAGTTCCATCGCTAATAATCCATTCATTTTTATCACGTTTGACTCTGGTTTTATTTTTATAAGAAATATTGGTCCAAACATTTTGAATGGTTTTTCCGGTGTATATTTCATTTTTTAATATATTATATATAGAGGTATATGACCAAAGGATGTCTTTACCTTTTTTATATTTACTAGGGCTTGGTATTTTTTTTGTATTTAAAATGGTAGCTATTTCATTGATTGATTTACCATTTAAAAAATAAGTAAAAATCTTTTTAACAATTTTGGCAGCGTTTTGATCTAATGTTAATTTATGTTTATCATTATTATCTTTTTTATAACCATACGGGGCGGTTGCGCCTAGATACATTCCTTGTTTTTTCTTTGATTTTAAAATAGATTTTATTTTTTGAGACGTATCCTTAGATACCATGTCGTTAAACAAGGCTTTAAATGGCGCTATATCGTTATTGGAATTATTTAAAAAAGTATCAACATTATCTAAAATAGATACATACCTGACTTTTTTATTAGGAAAGTATTCTTCGATATAATAACCACTTTTAACATAGTTTCGTCCTAATCTTGATAAATCTTTGGTTATAACCATATTAATTTTCCCGGATTCAATATCGTTTATTAGTTTAAGGAATGCTGGCCTTTGAAATGTTGTGCCCGTAAATCCATCATCTATATATTCATCGGTTAGTTTTAAATTATGACTTTTTAGATATTCGGTAATAAGACGACGCTGATTAATAATGCTTTCACTTTCACTATCTTTTGAGTCTTCTTTTGAAAGGCGAATATAAGCTGCGACTTTAAAGTTATTATTCATTTTGCGTTAAATAACTTTTTAAAATTTGACTAATGGTTGGACCCTCTTCAAGATAGTTCTCTATTATATTCATGCTTTTCACCTCACACTTAAATATATGCGATGAATAAAAAAACTAACATCTATTTGTTAGCTTTAAAATGTTTCAAATATCTTATATAAATAAGATCGACAATGTTTATTAAGATAATATAAAGTAATCCCCAGGCAATTCCCCCACCAATAATTGCATAAATAAGGTATGTTGTTAAATTGATATCAAGTAATGGATAAATGCAGAAAGCACCAATTACAACAATGATTAAAAGAATAAGCATTATTATATTACTAAATGGTGAATAAGAATCCTCACCCTTTTTCTTTTTTCTACCCATTGGAGTTAAAAATTCAAAAAGTTCAAAAATAACTGTTAAAAGCTCATCCATATTCTTTCCTCCTTATGTTTATTATAGTTCTAAGAAGGAAAAATTACAATAATTAGTTGTTATTTTCCAGGAAATTTATCATCATTTGATTGAATCTCATTAATTCATCATAAAAGAGTCCATGCCCACTATATTCAAAAGGCACTAAAACTGAATTAGGTATTTGTTCTTTCATGATTAAAGCAAAACCAAATGGACATATTTGATCTAGTCTTCCATGGAATATAGCAGTTGGAACGGTTATTTTACTTAGGTCTTCAAAAACGTCTTCATCTCTTAATGAAATAGCCGTTTTAGCAGTTCCAATGCCAGAAGCTTTAAAGCTTAAATCTCTAAACCATTTTTGAAATGCATCAGAATGACTTAAGGCAAATACTTTTGAACCAAAATCATTTACGGCTTTGGGCCTATCTTGATAAATTTCCATTATTAATTGGTTAGTATCAGTTTCAGCACTACCGTATGGATTATTAGAATTTTTGTCAAATGATGGGGCAGCAGCACCTAATAAAATTAATTTTTTAATTTTGTGGTTGTTATACATAGCCATATAGTGAACGCAAATTGCCCCTCCCATTGAAAAGCCCATTAGATTAACTTCTGAAGTTTCTAGACTTTCAATTACGTAGTATAAATCGGTAGCTAACTGATCATAATCATAGCCAAACCCACTAACTTCTGAATCACCAAATCCTCTTAAATCAAATGAAACTACACGATAATCTAAGTCAACTAAAATATCTTTTTGATATTCATACATTTCTTTACTAAGTGGCCATCCATGAACCATAACGATGACTTTTTTTGCATTTGGATTTATATCTTCGACGGCTAATTTAGTACCGTCACTTGATGCGACATAATGCACTCTATCTCCCCTTTCAAATTATTATATGATATTTACTTAATTGGTTTCACTATCACTTTATTTAATTAGCGGGTGCTGACAAAGTGACAGCGGCTGTTTTATCAGGAGATGTTCAAATTGGATTCTGTGGAAGTGAATCTACAGTATACCTTTATAACCAAGGAGAAAAAGACTATTTAGTAAGTTTTGCGGCTTTAACTAAACGTGATGGTAGTTTTCTAGTATCAAGAGAAAAAATTGATGATTTTACTGTTAATGACTTAAAAAATAAAAAGGTATTAGGAGGGCGTGAAGGTGGTATGCCAGCTATGACTCTTGAATACGCTTTAAATACTAATGGCATTAGTAGTGATCAAACAGATATTGACACAAGTGTTGACTTTGCTTCAATGTCAGGAGCTTTTATTGGAGGTAATGGTGACTTTGTAACTTTATTTGAACCTACAGCTTCAGAACTTGAAAAACAAGGCTATGGGCATATTGTAGCTTCTGTAGGACAATTAGGTGGTGTTGTTCCTTATACAGCTTACAATGCGAAGAAAAGTTATATTAAAGAAAATCCAAAAGTAATTGAAGGCTTTACCAAAGCAACACAAAAAGGATTAGATTATATCCACAGTCACACAGCTAAAGAAATTGCTGAAGTGATTGCTGATTATTTCCCAGACACTTCTAAGAATGACCTTGTAGACATTGTTCAAAGATATATCGACAATGATTCATGGTTTGATACAACATATATCACAGAAAAAGATTTTGATCATATTCAAGATATTATTGATAATGCTGGTAAATTAGATAAAAAAGCGCCTTATGATAAATTAGTAGATACTACTTATTCTAAAAAATAATGGATATTTTAAAGGTAAGAAACTTAAGAAAAATTTATCACACTAAACAAGGAGAAACTTTAGCTGTTGATGATTTTTCTTTTAATTTAAAAGAAGGCGAATTTATCGCAATTGTCGGACCAAGTGGTTGCGGCAAGTCAACTATATTATCAATACTATGTGGTCTAGATGATGCTTCAAGTGGGGAAATTGAAGTTGATCCTAGTTTAAAATTTGGATATATGTTACAAGGAGACAATTTATTTGAGTGGGAAACTATATTTAAAAATTGTCTACTCGGTTTAGAATTAAATGGTGAGGTAAGTAAAGAAAATAAAGAATATGTTAAGCATTTACTTAAAACTTATGGCCTTGAGGAGTTTATGGATGCTCATCCATCTAATCTATCTGGGGGAATGAGGCAAAGGGTTTCTTTAATAAGAACTTTGGCAACAAAACCTGATTTATTATTTTTGGATGAACCATTTAGTGCTTTAGACTATCAATCTCGTTTAGCAGTTTCAGACGATGTTTATAAGATTATTAAAAAAGAAAAAAAGAGTGCGATTATGGTAACTCATGATATTAGTGAGGCTATAAGCATGGCTGATAAAGTAATTGTCCTTTCACAAAGACCAAGCGTTATTAAAAATATTTATGAAATTAAACTTTCTGACAAAAGTACACCCATTAACAACCGTAAAGCTAAAGAGTTTGCCAAATACTATGACCTAATATGGAAGGATATTGATTATCATGTTTAGTGCAGAACATAAGGCTTATCTTCGAAAGATAAGATTAAATAAATTTTTAATTCGTTTCACACAGATAATTATTATCGTTTTACTTATTGTTTTATGGCAAATAGCGGCTGATTTTGGGTGGATTAATACATTTATATCTTCTAGTCCAAAAGCGATTGTAACAACGATTATTAGCTTATATAATGATGGTTCTTTATTTCATCATATATGGGTAACTTTTTATGAAGTAATGGTTAGTTTTGTAGTCGGAACTTTAATAGGAATTGTTGTGGCAACTTTACTTTGGCGTTTTAAATTTTTAGCTAAAGTATTGGATCCATATTTAACAGTATTGAATAGTTTACCTAAAGTTTCTTTAGGCCCAATTATTATTATAATTGCGGGAGCTGGTACTGGTTCTATTATATTGATGGCCTTATTTATTTCGGTAATTATTACGATTATGGATGTTCATCAAGCTTTCACTAATACTGATCCTAATAAAATTAGATTATTGCAAAGTTTTAAGGCAAGTCCAAGGCAAATATTCTTGAAGTTGATTTTACCAAGCAATTTTAAAAATATTATTGGGGTTCTTAAAGTTAATTTAAGTTTAACCTTCATCGGAGTTATTATGGGTGAATTCTTAGTTTCAAAAGCTGGTGTTGGTTATTTAATTATGTATGGTTCCCAAGTGTTTAATCTTAACTTAGTAGTAACGGGAATTATCTTACTTGCAGTAATGGCTAGCGTAATGTATTATTTAATTCTTTTCTTAGAAAAAAGACTCTCTAAAAAATAGAGAGTTTTTAATATAATAAATTATGCCCCACTATCATTTTGTTTTTCAACATATAATAATTTAGGTGATTTTTATGATTCAAGTTTCAAATCAGGCAGAACTTCAAGCAGCTTTAAATTCTAAAGAGGCCCAAATTGAAGTGATCTCTGATTTTTCAATTAATTCACAAGTTAATATTAGTTACAATGTAACTATCAGTAGCCTATCAAAAAATATAATAAGTAAAAATTATAGCTACTTTTCTTTTATGTTCAGAGTTATAAATGGAGCAGTTTTAACATTAGAGAATATAATTTTAGATGGTGATAAAGATAATCATTCAATAGATAACACGGCCAACAGAGCCTTAATATATGTAACTGGTGGTCGCGTTAATTTACATGATGGATCTGTTTTACAAAATAATAATTCATATAGTGATGGTGGAGCTATTTATTTATATGGTAGTACTTCATACATAAATATTTTAGAGATGAATGGTAATTCTGCTATAAGAGGCTGCTATTCAAGAACTAATGGCGGCGCAATTATGGTTTCTGTAAGAAATAGTGGAGAGGCTCTTTCAATTGGCGGCAATGCGATTATAGAAAATAATGAAGCCAACTATGGTGGAGGCATTTATTTTAGAGTTTATGAACCAGGTTTTAATAATTTCGTTGAAATTAAGGAAAACTCACAAGTTGTAAACAACAATGCAAGGGCCAATGGTGGAGGCATATATACTTCAAATTTAAATGATAATACTTCAGCTGTTACTTTATACTTAAGCAATAGCGTTAATGTCAGTAATAATCAAGCTGGAAACCATGGCGGGGGCATTTTCTTTTATGGAACTTCACAAAACGACAACATTATAATGACCGACCAAGTAACTATGAATAATAATTATGCAACAAACTTAGGCGGAGCTATATATTCATATCAAAATATTAACAGTTTTTCAGGGACTATTTTTACTAGCAATCAAGCCGGAACTGGCGGAGCTATATATATTTTATCGCCTATTACTAGTGGTATGGAAATGCTCAAATGTCTGTTTTCCGAAAATAAAGCAACAAACGGGGCAAGTGGCAGTGGTGGTGCTATTTGGATCAATAATGTTAGTACGGATAAATCATTTTATCTATCTATCACTGAAACAAAGTTTGAAGGCAATGATGCTACAGCAACGGGTGGAGCTTTATACCTTTTTGATAACGGCAATAATTCTGTTGTAAATATAATTCAATGTGAAATTAATAATAATGTTTCAGGGACCAATGGTGGCGGTATTCTCCTTTCATTAGGAAATGAAGGTAATATATCTATTAGTAATTGTGATATTATAAAAAATAATTCAAATAATTATGGTGGGGGAATATTTATAACTAATAGTTCTGCAGGAATAGTAACAACTAATATTAATTTATGCAATATTAGTGATAACTACGCTGAAGGTCAAGGCGGTGGCATTAGAATGTCATCGGGTGATGGTGTTATTAATTCAACAATTAGCGACTCAAAAATTAATAATAATCTTGTAAATGAAAATAGTGGGGGTGGCATTTGGTCTGGGGGAACTAATACTAACCTTATTTTAAATGGAACTACTGAGATTAACAATAATGAAACTAAAGCAGGAAATGGTGGGGGCATTTATTTTAATAGTGAAGAAGGGCATCTATCGCTTTTTGACAATGTTAAGATTTTAAATAATTCAGCATATCAGATAGATAGTGATTTTGGTAATCACGGTGGAGGCATATCGATTATTCCTGGGAATGTGACTATTGCTGACAACACAGAAATAGCTTATAATAAAGCACTGAAATTTGGTGGTGGTATAAGTACTGGCGAAAATGCATGGTTAACAATTTACAATGGCACTATTCATAATAATGAAGCCAATTATGGTGGCGGAGTATATAATAAAAATAGTACATTTACTTTTTCTGGTGGTAGGATTTACAGTAATAGCGCTAAAGTCGGAGGAGGCATTTACAATGGAAACTAATTTATATATTTCGTCAGATGCTTTAATATATGACAATGTAGCTACTGATATTGCTCCAGGTATTTATAACAGCGCTAATATTTATGTTCAAGATAATCGCGATATTAAAAATGGATTATACATATATAATCGCAATGCGGTAGCTAAAATAACTAATGCCCTTGTTTCTGGATCATCTATTCAAATTGATAATAGTAATTATGTGGCACCAAATATTGCTTTGGCTCCCATAGTTGTTGCTGAAGCAACGGAAACTCACCATATATTAACTGATAATGATTTAAAAGCTTTTTTAAAACCACCAGTCGGTTTTGAAAATTGGGACCTATTGTTATATAACAATAATACAGAGATTGTTCTAGTTCCTAGAGAAGCGCCAATTTTTACTATTACCTACTATAACCTGCACGGGACAAATCATACTAATCCAAGTACATACACTGAGAATACTCCAACAATTATTTTGACAGCGCCATCTTCACGGCCTGGGGTTTTATTTTTAGGATGGTATGATGATAATGGTAATTTGGTTACGAATATTCCACAAGGGTCTACAGGTAATATTTATTTAACTGCTCGATGGGAAATTATAGAAGGATGCAAATGCAAGATTGGGTATGTTTTTAACCCTTATTGTTAAATTACTATATAACAAAAGACTATTGCTTAATAGTCTTTTTATAATTAATATAATTCATCGTTAGCTTTAGCGTTTAAATCTAAGCCAGTAGTAATATGAATCCTGCTTGTAACTGTGGCTAATGTAATGTATATTTAATTTTTACTTTAGAAAAAAGCTCTCCAAAAAATAGAGAGTTTTTATTTTAAATCATATTTATTTTTATAATAATTGATAGATTTTTGAATTAAGTCTTTATCTATATTATTTATTTGCTCATTATCATATAATAAGGCTAAAAATGTTTTTTTGCCTAATGTTTCAATTAAATAGCTTACCATTAAATAGGCATAATCATAGCTATCATATTCATGGTAGCCAAACTCATTTTGTAGTTCTTCAAATTTAGGTATTTGATTGTTAATAATATAATTTTCAAGCAAATATTTTATGCCTTTTTTATAAGTGCCATCTAAATACTTAGCAATCCCTTCACAAAGCCATTCGGGTTGTGTTCCATATAAATTATAGTGAATTGCATGAATGAGTTCATGAAATATAACTTTTTTATATTCTTCTTTTGTCCAATCATTTTCACTTTCTTCAGGTGGTTCATAAAAATTTAATGAATTATCTTCATCTTTAAAACACGCACACATATAATCAGGAAATTTACCAAAGCCACGTTTATTTAATTTTTCTATTAGTTCTTGCTTTGTATCATAAATATATACTGTACAATTTAAATCTAAACTATTTTTATCAAAAAAGTCTAATATTTCTTTTTTGCAATTTTTTATTATATTGTCAACTTCAGCTATATAACCTTTTGTATTACCATCACAAATATAATTTATCATTTTCCCCTCCAATTAATATAATTCATCGTTAGCTTTAGCATTTAAATCTAAGCCTGCTCTTCTACCTAGTTTATAGGCATAGTAGCCAGCGGCACCAATCATGGCAGCATTATCTGTACAATATTTAATTTCAGGAATTGTTAAATTAATATTGTTAGCTTGACATTCTTTAGTAAGGCTTTCTCTTAAACCACTATTAGCGGCAACACCACCAGCAACAATTAAGTTTTCTACACCATATTCTTTTAGAGCGTGCATAGTTTTTTTAGTTAATATTTGAACTGCTCTATTCTGAAATGAACAGGCCATATTAGCTGAATTTATTTCATGACCTTTTTGCTTTTCGTTATGAACTAAGTTTATAACGGCACTTTTTATTCCACTAAAACTAAAGTTATATGAATCATCATCTAAAGGTAGCGGTAAATTATAGGTATCTTCACCTTGATGGGCTAATTTATCGACAAGCGGTCCTCCTGGATACGGAACATTAATTACCCTAGCAACCTTATCATATGCTTCACCAACGGCGTCATCTAAAGTTCCGCCTAAATGTTCAAATTTATAATCCTCAGGCATATAAAATAAATCAGTATGCCCTCCACTTACAACTAAAGCTATTAAAGGAAATTCTAAAGGTTTAACTAAGTTATTAGCATAAATGTGTCCGGCATGATGATGAACAGGGACTAATGGCTTATTATAGGTAAACGCTAATGTTTTAGCGGCCATTAAACCAATTAACAATGAGCCAATTAATCCTGGGCCGTAAGTAACAGCAATAGCAGTAATATCATCCATAGTCATATTGGCTTTAGCTAATGTTTCTTCTAATACTAAAGTTATATTTTCTATATGCATTCGACTAGCAATTTCTGGTACTACTCCCCCATAATTAGCATGAGTATCCATTTGTGATAATACGACTGTCGCGATTTCTTCACGACCATCTTTAATAATAGAAGCGCTAGTTTCATCACAGCTTGATTCAATTGCTAAAATATATGTTCCCATATTTTCACCTCAATTCTTTCACCATTAAAATGGCGTTTTTATTTTTATAATAATTCTCTCTAAGTGCTTTTTTTATAAAGCCATATTTTAAATACAAATTAATTGCTGGTAAATTACTTTCTTCAACTTCCAAGGAAATAACTTGGCAGTTATGTTTAACAATATCAGCTAAAGCAAATTCTAATAGATTACTACCTATTCCGTTATGTCTATTGGAATCAGTAACAATAATATAATTAATTTCAGCACGCTCATAAATAATACTATATGAAATAATTCCTATAATTCCATCACGCGAGTATACTGCAACTTTCTCATAAGGATCATTACTCACTTGGTAAC
>ENA-OPBM01000607-OPBM01000607.1-human-gut-metagenome-genome-assembly--contig:-NODE-607-length-27985-cov-4.376656_pt1 | contig 27985 bp, 26 predicted proteins | sample MGYA00241069_ERZ501454 | MGnify/ENA primary metagenome ERZ501454 (study PRJEB25962, sample SAMEA2042625) | human gut metagenome | biome: human gut; feature: human-associated habitat; material: faeces... | reverse complement strand
TGAAAGAGTGTCACGAAAAGGCATTTAATATATTGAAAGAAAATCGTGACGCACTTGATGAAATCGCAGAATTTCTTATCAATAAGGAAACTATTACGGGCGATCAGTTTATGGAGATATTCAACCGCGTAAAAAGCGGCAGAGAAAATTCTGACAGTGATGCAGAAGAAAGTGCCGCAGTTAATGAAGAAAATGATAAAGAAGAATAACGGTACGTTCAAAAAGTGCTTTGCTCAAAGGCTTAGGGAACTGAGAAAAGAAAACGGCATAACGCAGGCGGGACTTGCGGAGAGAATGAATGTTTCAAGAACGTGTATCGCGAATTGGGAAAGCAGCGAGCGTATCCCCGAAGTGGCGGCGATAACGTATCTTGCCAAGCTTTTTAAAGTTCCCGTTGACTACCTTTGCGGCAGAACGGACGAACGGTACAGAGTGAAATTGCTTGATAATATCGACTTCGACTTAACAAAACTAAACGGCAAAGGCATTGAAATGCTTTGCGAATATTACGATTATCTTGTCAGCAGTGAAAAATATAGAGCAAAATAGTAAAAAATGCTTGACATTTGTTGAAAAAAGATATATAATTACAAGGCTTGCGGTAAACGTAAGCAATCCTTGCCCACACGGGGTATGTGTGGGACAAAAGTCCATAAGGAGGTGCAGAAAATGGCTGAAAAAATACTAAACAGCTATGAAACAATTTTTATCATTGACGCAACACTTGATGAGGAAACGGTTACTGCTCTAAAGGATAAGTTTACAACACTTATCGAACAGAACGGTGAACTTGAATCTGTTGACGAATGGGGCAAGAGAAGACTTGCTTACGAAATTAATGATAGAACAGAAGGTTTCTACTATCTTGTAAACTTCAAGGCTGACAGCGAGTTCCCTAAAGAACTTGAAAGACAGTACAAGATTACAGAAGGTATCCTAAGAACTATTGTTATCAGAAAAGACGAAGAATAGTCTTTTGTGAAGAAAGCGGTGTAAGTATGAACAAAGTTATATTAATGGGACGTCTTACACGCGACGTCGAAATGCGTCAGACTCCGAACGGTGTTTCACTTGCGAGATTTTCAATCGCGGTAAACAGACGTTTCGCCGGTAAAGATGCTCAGCAGCAAGCTGATTTCATCAACTGTGTTGCATGGCGTCAGACAGGTGAATTTATCGCAAGATATTTCCAAAAGGGCAGTATGATTGCGGTAGTCGGAAGTATTCAATCGAGAAGTTGGGACGGTAATGACGGTAAAAAGCAGTATGCGACGGAAGTTGTTGTAGACGAGGCTTACTTTACCGGTTCAAGAGCCGAATCAGGTACTCAAGGCGGAGGAAATTATCAGAACCAAGGCTTTAATCAGGGCGGATTTAACGCTCCTCAATCGCAGCCTGCACAAGGCAGTGAACCAAACTTTGGTGATGATTTTGATATGGGCGATTTTTCGGACCTTGACGGTTCGGAAGACGATTTGCCATTCTAACATCCGCGTGATAAAAATTGATAGGAGGAAAATAACATGGCTGAAAGAAATGACAGACCACAGAGAGCAAGAAGACCTAAGAAAAAGGTTTGTATGTTCTGCGTAGATAAGGTTGAGCATATCGATTATAAGGATACAGCAAAGCTTAGAAGATACGTTACTGAAAGAGGCAAGATCGTGCCAAGACGTATCAGCGGTAACTGTGCAAAGCACCAAAGACAGCTTACAACAGCTATCAAGCGTGCAAGAATTATAGCACTATTGCCATTCGTTGCTGAATAATTGATTTTTTAAACGGAATGCACTGCATTCCGTTTTTTTATATATAATTTAACGGAAGGTGTTATAATGAACATAAAAGTAAGAGAATTTAATGAAAGCGATATACAAGCCGCAAATGAAATTTGGAACGAAGTCGTAGAGGACGGAGTGGCTTTTCCGCAGGAAGAATGTCTTACGGAAAAGAGCGGATTGGAATTTTTTAAGAGTCAGTCATATACAGGTATTGCGTATGATGAAGAAACGGATGATATTGTCGGACTCTACATACTTCATCCGAACAATGTCGGCAGATGCGGTCATATCTGCAATGCAAGCTATGCGGTGAAATCAATACAAAGAGGTAAGCATATAGGTGAAATTCTTGTGACGGATTGCTTGAAAAAAGCAAAGGAAATCGGTTACGGTATACTTCAATTTAACGCCGTTGTCGCAACTAATCAATATGCACTCAAATTATATAAAAAACTCGGCTTTGTACAACTCGGCGTAATACCTAACGGTTTCCGTATGAAAGACGGAACATACGAAGATATAATTCCGCATTATCACACTTTATAAAAATTTTTTTGAAAAAAGTGCAACCTTTTGGTGTGCTGAATTGTATTATAAGTGAAGGGAGGGGGATTAATGACAGACGAAAGGTCAAAAACAGACGTTTCATCTGACGAAGTTATACGCAAGTATTTTGATATGGTGTATAAACTTGCTTTGTCACAAACGAAAAATCAAACTTTTGCCGAAGATGTGACGCAAGACGTGTTTGTTCGATTTATACAGAATAAAGATAAATTTGAGTCGGAGGAACATATAAAGGCTTGGCTCATTCGTGTGACGATAAATTGCTCAAAAAGTGTTTTTATGTCATCGTGGTTCAAGAAAACCGTTCCGCTTGAAGAAGATTTAACCTTTGACAGTCCCGAAAAAAGTGACGTGTATTTCGCTGTACAAGACCTTCCCTTAAAATATCGTACGGTGATACATCTTTTCTATTATGAGGATATGAACGTGAGGGAAATCGCCGAAAGTATTGACGTAAAAGAATCAACTGTTAAATCGCATTTACATAGAGGCAGAATGTTGCTTAAAAATAAACTGAAAGGAGATTATGACTTTGTTTAGAAAAATTTATAAACAGGCTAATGACGATATAAAACCGAGCGAAGATATGATAAACAGAGTTATCTTGAATGCACATAAGGGTGCAGAGAAAAGACAATCTCCCCCACCGTATAGGCGATACGCAAAATATGCGGTATCGGCTGCGGCGGCAGTTGCTGTTGTGTCTGCGGCGGTTATATCTATGCCGTATTGGCAGAAAACAAGAGATGACGGCGTGATTATTGAGGAGCAAGTTTCAACACCGACACCGTCCGATATGTCGGAAAGTGTAGTTTCAAATACTGCGGATACTTCATATCCGTATCCTACCGATAGTCCCCAAACTATTCAAAATCCCTATACTCCCCCTCCCAATAACTATTCGGATAGTCAAACTAAAACGGAGAAAAAGAGCGGTGACTATAACAGTAGTGACAATGAAAAAGTTGCGGTACATAATCGGATAGCAAACGAGAACAAATCGCTTAAAATCGAGGATAAAACCAAAATCCCCAATATCGAGAGTGAACAAAACAGTGAAAATCAAGAAATAACGGAATATGTCACTGTCGAAGAAAGTGCAATCGAGGAAAACGCAATCGAATTGCCAACAATATTTTCTGCTTTTATGGCAAGTGGCAGAACAGCAGAAATCAGTACAAAAAAAGAAGTGCCGACCGAAATTACAAGCGATGAAGGCAATGCCGATACGGTTATCGGTACCGGAATGGCAATGAGTTCGGCTATGGCTACATCAGTGCCGACACCTCAAATAGAAATAAACGCTCCGAGCGGTTTTGAAACGACCGATACATATAACGGCGGTGCGGCTTTTGAATCAGAAAACGGCGGAAGAATAGACGTAAATTATTATTACAGCGGAAATGACGATACAGAGCCGGTGTATAACGAATATGAAAATGATGTATCGGCATATTTTACCGAAGATAAAATCGATTATAATATTTACGGAACTGATACGGGCAGAGAGCCTGTGGAAGAAGTAGTCAATTCAATCAAATAAAGTATTGAATTGATTTGCAATCTGTGATATAATATAGACAATATAATGATTTTGGAGGTAATGATTGTGAATAAGAAGATAATAGCATCTGTATTGGCTGTCGCATCTGTTTTGACTGTATCGGCAGGCGCTTTGGCTGATGATAATATTACGGTTACGGTAAACGGAAATAATGTTTCTTTTGTGGAAATAACACCTTTTATTGAAAATGACCATACACTTGTTCCTATGCGTGAAATATTCGAGGCACTTGGCGCAGACGTACAGTGGGACAACGAAACAAGAACTGTTATATCATATGATTCGGTAAGTGACGTAAGCATTACAATGCAGATTGATTCTGATGTAATGTATGTAAACGGCGACGCGGTTACACTTGAAACACCCGCAAAAATCGTGGGTTCATCAACGGTTGTGCCTGTAAGAGCAATCGCTGAGGGTATGCACAGCGTTGTCGGTTGGGACGAGGCAACAAAGACAGTTACTGTTGAAAAGGAAATCAAAACAAAGCCGTCTTCACAAATTCCAAACCCATGGACAGATTATAACAGTCTTGACGAGCTTAATGCGGCATTGAATAATGCAGAGAGCGTAAAATATCAAGTGGCAGATTTGAACGCAAGCAGTTTTGATGAGGGTAGCAAGTGCGAGGCACAAAGCTACAGATACCTTGCCGACAGTAATTTGGCAGAAATCAAATACACTTACAATACAAATGTATTAGACATTACAGTTCGTACACAACCGGGTGACGCAGACATTTCGGGCATATCGGGCGGTACTAAGGTTGAGGACTACAAAGTAGCCGATTCGGCAGTTGAAATTTACACATACAATAAAACAACATACGCAATATGGTCATGCGAGGACGCGGGTACAGTAATGAGTCATAGCGTTGCCGTAACGGAAAATGAAACTGTTACAGACGTGAATGCTCTTGTAAAAACACTTGTAGACGACATTGAAACAAATCACCCAAGAGGTTAATTTGACTGAAATAAAATATAAAAAACCGCTTTAATGAGCGGTTTTTTTGGTGTGAAAATACAGTTGAGAAAAATGCAGTGATATGGTATAATTTAAGATATGAAAAATGAAAGAGGTATTAAAATGGTTATTTTATATGAAGTACACGATAATTTATACGTAAATATGACGAACAAATGTCCGTGCGCGTGCACATTCTGTCTAAGACAAACGAGGGACGAAATGAATCATTCGGGCAGTCTTTGGCTTGAAAGAGAACCGAGCGTTGAAGAAGTTAAAAACGAATTTTCAAAATTTGATATGAATAAGTATAAAGAGGTTGTTTTCTGCGGTTTCGGTGAGCCGACCGAAAGACTTGACGATGTGCTTGAAGTCTGTCGGTTTATAAAGGATAAGTATAACAAAACTATCCGTATAAACACAAACGGTCTTGCCGACCTTATTCACAAAAAGAACACTGCACCTATGTTTGACGGACTTATCGATATTGTTTCGATCAGCCTTAATACGCCGAACAAAGAACGTTATCTTGAACTTACACGCAGTAAATTCGGTATCGAATCGTTTGACGCAATGATTAAGTTTGCCGAAAATGTAAAGCACTATGTAAAGGAAGTTGTGCTTTCGACTGTTTCGACAACGCTTACAGAGGAAGAAGAAAAGGAATGTGCCGATATTTGCAAAAAAATCGGCGTGACATACAGAATAAGACCGTTCGAGGATTGATAACTATGAGTACTGTTGCAACAGAAATGATAAAGTATTATGCAGGTGACAAGAAACGCATAAACCATTTTATAAAAGTACACGGCTATGCCAAAGCGATAGGCGAAGCGGAGGAGCTTGATGAAAGGACTATGCTTATTCTTGAAACTGCCGCATATGTGCATGATATAGGAATAAAGATAAGCGAAGAAAAATATAATTCTTCTGCGGGCAAATATCAGGAAATCGAAGGTCCGCCGATTGCGGAGGAAATGCTTACGAAATTGAGATATGACAAAAACGTTATCGAACGTGTGTCATACCTTGTCGGTCATCATCACACATATTCAAATATCGACGGTATCGACTATCAAATACTTGTTGAGGCGGACTTCCTTGTCAATATAGATGAGGACGAAATGACAAAAGAAACGGCTGAAAACGTTCGTGAGAAGATATTTAAGACAAAATCCGGTACACAAATGCTGGATAATTTATTTTTAACGGAGCTGATAAAATAATGTGGATAGGACTCGTATGCCTTTACGGAGTTTTAAAGGGTGTAAGAGATATAATAAAGAAAAAGGCAATGGAGAAAAACAGTGCTATGGAGGTGCTGTTTTTCTACACGTTTATAAGCTTTTTATTCGTGACGCCGAGCGTGAAAAACGCATTGTCGATAGATTTTCATTATATCGGATTTGTAATGATAAAATCGGCTATAATTTTTATAGCTTGGATATGCAGTTTTAAGGCGATAAAGAAACTGCCGATTGGATTTTACGGAATTATGGATATGTCGCGCGTAATATTTGCGACAGTGCTGGGAGTAACGGTGCTGGGAGAAGTTATGACGGGACATAAGATTGCCGGTATGGCACTTGTGCTTGTCGGATTGCTTTTCGTAAATGCCAAAGGCAAGGGATTGGGCGAAGAAAAAACAAAGCCGATATACATTGTACTTGTGCTTATATCGTGTCTTTGCAACGCTGTTTCGGAACTGCTTGATAAAATGCTTATGCAGAGTATGAACAGCGGTCAACTTCAATTTTGGTATATGTTCTTTATGGTAATATTGTATTTGGGATATATGATTGTAACCAAAACAAAAATAGATTTCAGAACGATATACAAAAATTATTGGATACTTATTTTGAGCGTGTTGTTTGTAATCGGCGATAAGGCACTGTTTATCGCGTGCAGTAAGCAGGAAAGCACGGTTGTCGCAATGACTCTTATAAAACAATGTTCGGTTATGATTACGATTATAGGCGGACGAATTGTGTTCAAAGAAAAACGCACGCTTTATAAAATGGTGTGCGCGGCGGTTATAATCGCCGGAATAGTTTTTGCCGTTATGTAAAAATTAAATTTGTTATTGCAAAAAAATGGTTGATATGATAGAATAATTTATATATAATCTATAATGGCATTAAGGGTATATGAAGGGAGTCGGATTATGCTGGATATATATAATGTATTAGATGCAATATCGGAAATTGTATATGTATCTGACGCAGAAACTCATGAGATTTTGTACATAAATGAGGCGGGAAAGAAAATTCTCGGCGATTGTTTGGGTGAAACGTGTTATAAACTTTTTCACGGCAAAAGTGCGGAATGTACGAATTGTCCTTGCTTGAACGGTGAGGGACTTTCTGAGTATATTCATGAAAATGTAATGACGGAAAAAGCATATATTATTAAGCATAAGGATACTGTGTGGGACGGTAAAAAGGCATATTTGGATATTGCGTTTGACATTACCAACACTGAAGAAATTCAGAAAAGACTTGAACAACGTCTTGATATGGAGCATATTTTGGTAAGCTGTATGGTTGAAATGCACAAGAATAAACCGTTTGAAGAAAGCTTTACAAATTTGCTTGGAATAATAGGCAAGTATTTTGAGGCGGATAAAATTTTTGTGTTCAGTTATGATGAAAATAAACTGAGCAATGTATTTGAATGGAATAACAATGGCGTCAATCCGAGAGCGGAAGAACTTAAAAGCTTGGATTCAAATGTTGTTGATAATTGGCTGCCGACCTATGACAGCAATGAAAATGTTATTTTAAATAATGTCGAAGATTTGAAAGAAATTTCTGTTGAGGCATATCATCAGGCGGTAAAAAGCGGTGTGCAAAGGCTTGTTGCGTCACCGATTGCCGATAACGGTAAGATAATCGGTTTTATCGGCGCAAGTAATTTGCCGGAAGAAAAATTTTCTCAAATTGTGACATTCTTTGACGCACTTGATTATTTTGTTGCGTCAATGATTATTCGCGAAAAGAGTTCGCGAAAACTCAGAGAGCTGAGTTATGTTGATTCGCTTACGGGCTTATATAACAGAAATAAGTTTACAGAAGATACCGAAAGAATTATGAGAGGTCGTAATTGCGGCTTGGGCGTGCTTTATATGGACCTTAACGGTTTGAAAGAGATTAACGATAAAAGCGGTCATTGCGGCGGTGATTGTGTGCTGAAAGATATAGCGAGCGTGATTGTTGAGTCGTTTGGCAAGGAGTGTTCATACAGAGTCGGCGGAGATGAATTTGTCGTGCTTTGCTATGATACGAATGATAAGGAGTTTACAGCTAAGGTTACTGCGTTCAGAAATTTGATTTCTGAAATTAAGTATAAAGTGTCGATTGGTTTTCATTATTCTAAAGATTCGTCGGATATTGATGAAGTAATAAAGATTGCCGATGAAAAAATGTATCAGGATAAGAAATATTATTACAGAAATAACGGTCAGTCGGCAAGATACAGATTTTATAATGATACATTTGTGTCATTCTCAACACAGGAAAAGTTGAAAAAGCTTATACAAGAAGAAAGATTTGTTATATGGTTCCAACCGAGATTTTCCGCAATCAACGGAGAATTTTGCGGCAGTGAGGCGCTTATCAGATATTTTGATGAGGACGATACGATTGTTTCGCCTATGGATTTTATTCCTGCAATGGAATATAACGAAACGGTGCATATGATAGACCTTTATGTGTTCAGACACGTCTGTGAATATATTTCCGGCTGGATTGAGGCAGGTAAAAATATTAAGCCTGTGTCGGTTAATATATCGCATTGCACGATTGTCAGACCTAATTTTATGGAAAATCTTATGAATATTTGGTTTGATTATAATATCCCGAAAGATTCGATTGTGATTGAAGTGTCGGAAGATAAGGTTAAGGGCGGTCTTAGCGATGTGCTTGACAAAATTGTGGAACTTAAAAATAACGGTTTCCATATTGCGATTGATAATTACGGTGCGAAATATGCGGACTTGTTCTTGTTCTCGGAAGTTAAATTTGATACATTGAAACTTGACCGTGAACTTGTTCATAAGCTTGAAACAGATGAAAAGACTTGTATGATTTCAAAGTCGGTTATAGATATTTGTAAAAATTATAATATTTCCGTTGTCGCCGAGGGCGTCGAAAATGAAAAGGAATATGATATTTTGAAAGAAATGGGCTGCGATGAGGCACAGGGATATTTGTTCGATAAACCGATGTCATGGAACAGATTTGAAGAAAAATATTTGTAATTTAAAAGGCGGTACATATGTACCGCCTTTTTACGTGGTTGGAAAATGTTGACTTTATAATTTTTTCGTACTATAATATTATTTAGAAAATTTTATGTTTTAATAAAACAAAAAGGGGAGCAAGCAAATGAAAAAGAAAATTTTAAGTTTTGTACTCGTATTGTCAATGCTGTGCGCATTTATGCCGGTTATTGTCGTAGCAGAAACAAGCGGTACTTGTGGTGACAATGTGACTTGGACACTTGACCAAAATGGTGCGCTAACAATTAGCGGCACAGGTGATATGGAGAACTATAAATATGCTTCTTCTCCGTTTTATGATAGAAACGATATTAAATCACTTGTAATAGAAAACGGAATAACACAAATAGGAGAATATGCATTTAATGAATGTCATGGGTTAACTAGAGTAGATATTTCAGATAGTGTACTGAGTATAGGTGGTTGGGCATTTTCTGGCTGCAGTGGTTTAACGAGTATTTATCTTGGTAATGGTGTAACAAATATTGGATATTCTGCTTTTAGCGATTGCAATAATTTAGAACGTGTATACATAACAGATATTGTAGGATACTTGAATATAGGATTTGGCAATAGTAATTCAAATCCTATGTCCTATGCAAATAAGCTATATCTTAATAATAAACGTATTGGATTTGTTGAAATTCCAGATAGTGTGACACAAATACCCGATTGTGCATTTAATGGATGTAGCAGTTTAACAAATATTACAATATCGGATAGTGTAACAAGCATTGGCTATGCTGCATTTGAGGGATGTAGCAGTTTAACAAATATTACAATACCGGATAGTGTAACAAGCATTGGTTCTGCTGCATTTAGTAGATGTAGCAATTTAACAAATATTACGTTACCGGATGGTGTAACAAGTATTGGTGCGGATATGTTTTATGATTGTGGAAAATTGGCAAGTGTTACAATGCCAGATAGTGTAGTAAGTATTGGCGAGGGTGCATTTTGTGATTGTAGCGGTTTAACAAGCATTACAATCCCGAATGATATAATAAATATTGACGATTATGCATTTAAAGGTTGTATAGGATTAACAAGTATTATAGTGCCAGATAATGTAACAAGCATTGGTTCTGCTGCATTTAATGGCTGTGATAGACTAGCAAACGTAACAATAGGGAGCGGAATAACAGGAATAGAAGATAATGTTTTTAAAGGCTGTAATAACTTAGAAATTATAAATTATAATGCCAGTAAAGTGTTTCCCGATTTATTTAGTGGCTGTACTGTATCGTCAGTATTTTTGGGAAACTATGTAGCAAGTATAGAAGAAAATGCGTTTAATAATTGTAGCAATTTAAACAAGATATATATACCGAAAAATGTAACAGAAATAGAAAAAGGTGCATTTGCTGGTTGTGCAAATTTAACTACTGTTGAATATAGCGGTAATCAATCTGATTGGAACGAAATATATATTGGTACGGATAATGAAAATTTAACAAACGCAACTATAAATTATAATAATAACGCACCGACTCCGAAACCAACGCCGATACCTATTACAAAAGCAACGATTACAAAAACAGAAACAGATACTACATATGATTTTGATGTTGCGATGGAAAATACATATGAAGATTGTTATGTTTATGCGGCGGTGTATGATGAAAACGGAATATTGTGTGCGATAAATCGTGTACCACTTGAAACAACGGGTAATACAAGTGTTTCAGTAGATAAAAATGATAATGCAGAAAAAGCAAAAATCTTTGTTTTTTCGAGTACATTGCAACCGATTATCACATCTGAGGAATTTCCTTTGATATGACGAAAAAAGAGCTTGCATATGCAAGCTCTTTTAAAATTCTCTGTTTTTGATTAACCAAAGTATCTCTTTAACATACCTTCAAAGCCTTTGCCGTGTCTTGCCTCGTCTTTTGCCATTTCGTGAACTGTGTCGTGAATAGCATCGTAGCCAAGTTCTTTTGCTCTCTTTGCAAGTTCAAGTTTACCTGCTGTTGCACCACATTCAGCTTCTGCTCTAAGTTCAAGATTTTTCTTTGTTGACGGAGTTACAACTTCGCCAAGAAGTTCGGCAAATTTTGCAGCGTGTTCAGCCTCTTCCAAAGCGGCTCTCATATAAAATTCGCCGATTTCAGGGTAACCCTCACGGATTGCCTGTCTGCTCATTGCGATATACATACCGACTTCTGTACATTCGCCTTCAAAATTAGCCTTTAGACCTTCGTAAACATCAGCTTCAACCTGATCTTTTGCACCTACTCCGATAACGTGTTCACATACAAAGTTTAGTGCAGTACCCTCTTCCATAACAGTGAACTTTGAACCCGGAACACCGCACTGTGGACATTTTTCAGGTGGTTCGTTACCCTCGTGAACATAACCGCATACCGGACATACATACTTTTTCATAATAAATTTCCTCCTTAGAATTAATTATTTTTTTTACTACTACAATTTTCGCAGATACCGTAAAATATAAGCGAATAGTCTTCTATATCTGCATTTAATTTTTCCGCCGCTTGATTTTTTATCTCGTCCATACCGTCTAAATCAACATCGTATATTTTGTCACACTTATTACATACGAAATGAAAATGTCGGTGGACAAAACCGTCGAAATGTTCTTTGTTTGCGGAAGTGCTGATTTTTAAAATATCTCCGTTTTCCGCAAGCTGTGCAAGGTTTCTGTATACAGTTCCAAGACTGATGTTTGGAAATTCCTTACGCAGATTTTCGTACAGCCAATCAGCCGACGGGTGGGAGCGTGTACTTCTAAGCAGCGTTAGAAGTGCCTCACGCTGTTTTGAATACTTCATACATTTCACTCCTTCAAAATCAATAATGATAATCATTACTGATTTATGAGTCCATTATAACAGACGTTTTTCGGTTTGTCAATAGTTTTTTGAAATAAATTTAGATTAATTTTGTGTAAATTTGATTTTGGGTGTTGCCACCACTCCTCAGGGAGAGAAAAAGGCTCCCATAGAGGGGAGCTGTCGACAAGGTCGACTGAGGGGTGGTTTCGCACATCGCAAAATACTTTTTTATTCTAAAATTTACGATATTTTTTGATTAGTCTTGATTTTATCGGCGGTTTATAATATAATATAGAAGTAAAATTATGTTTACAGGAAAGGAACTGATAAATATGAAGAAAATGGAACAGCTTTACGAAGGAAAAGCAAAGAAGGTTTTTAAAACTGATGACGAAAATCTTTACATCGTTGATTACAAAGATGACGCAACTGCATTTAACGGTCTTAAAAAAGGTCAAATTGCAGGTAAGGGTGTTGTGAACAACAAAATGTCAAACTTCCTTATGCAAATTATGGAAAAGAACGGTATCCCTACTCACTTTGTTGAAGAAATTTCAGACAGAGAAACTGTTGTTAAGAGAGTAGAAATCGTACCTTTGGAAGTAATCATCAGAAATATTGCGGCAGGTAGTTTTTCAAAGCGTTTCGGCGTTGAAGAAGGCAAGAAATTAAACTGCACAACTTTGGAATACTGTCTAAAGAACGATGACCTTGGCGATCCTATGATTAACGATTATCAGATTATCGCTATCGGTGCCGCTACTAAAGAGGATCTTGATACTATTGCTGACCTTACTTTTAAAGTAAATGATGTTCTAAAAGCATATTTTGAAAGTATTAATATAGAACTTGTTGATTTCAAGATTGAGTTCGGTAAAACTCCTGACGGTCAGATTATTCTTGCGGATGAAATCTCACCTGACACTTGCCGTCTATGGGACGCTACAACTCACGAAAAACTTGACAAAGACCGTTTCAGACGTGATATGGGCAATGTTGAAGAGGCATATGCAGAGGTATTTAAACGTCTTGGACTATAATTAAGTGTAGACCGAATTAAATTGCCCGGCTCACCGCTTTTTGCCGAGGGCAGTGCATATGTACGGCACCGTCGACTGCAAAGTGGCAATCAAAGCGATTTTCTTCGGTCTTATAAAAAATTTAGAGGAGTAAATGAAATGGCAACAAATACTTACGAAAGTCCGTTAAACTCACGTTACGCGTCAAAGGAAATGCAGTACATTTTTTCTCCGGACAAGAAATTCTCAACATGGAGAAAACTTTGGATTGCACTTGCAGAAAGTGAAAAAGAACTTGGACTTGATATAACAGACAAACAGATTGCTCAAATGAAAGAGCATATTTACGATATTAATTATGATGTTGCAAAGGCTCGTGAAAAGGAAGTTCGTCACGATGTAATGTCACACGTTTACGCATACGGCGTACAGTGTCCGGACGCAAAACCTATTATTCACTTGGGTGCAACAAGTTGTTATGTCGGTGACAACACTGATATTATCATAATGACAGAGGCTATGCAGCTTGTTAAGAAAAAGCTTGTATGTCTTATCGGCGAGCTTGCAAAGTTCGCAAAGGAATATAAGGATTTGCCGACATTGGCATTTACTCATTTTCAGCCGGCACAGCCTACAACAGTAGGTAAGCGTGCGTCATTGTGGCTTGAAGATTTGCTTATGGACCTTGAGGACGTTGATTATCAGCTTTCAAAGGCAAAGCTTTTGGGTTGTAAGGGTACAACGGGTACACAGGCAAGTTTCCTTGAACTTTTTGAGGGTGACCATGAAAAATGTAAAATGCTTGACAAGAAGATTGCCGAAAAAATGGGTTATGAAGAATCATTCCCTGTAAGCGGTCAGACATATCCGAGAAAACTTGACTCTCAAATGCTTAACACATTGAGCCTTATCGCACAGAGTGCGTACAAGTTCTCAAACGACATCAGACTTCTTCAACACTTAAAGCAGATTGAAGAACCGTTTGAAAAGTCGCAAATCGGTTCATCGGCAATGGCTTATAAGAGAAACCCTATGAGAAGTGAAAGAATCGGCTCTCTTGCAAGATATGTAATAGTAGACGCACTTAATCCGGCAATCACTGCATCAACACAATGGTTTGAAAGAACACTTGATGACAGTGCAAATAAGCGAATTTCAGTTCCTGAGGCTTTTCTTGCAGTAGACGCTATTCTTAGTTTGTACATCAACGTTGTTGACGGACTTGTGGTATATGATAAAGTAATTAATCAGCAGTTTATGCGTGAAATTCCGTTTATGGCTACTGAAAATATTATGATGGACGCCGTTAAAAAAGGCGGTGACAGACAGGATCTACACGAAAAAATCAGAGTATATTCTATGGAGGCGGGAAAGACTGTTAAAATGGAGGGTAAGGAAAACAACCTTGCCGAACTTATTGCCGGCGATCCTGCATTCGGTTTGACTTTGGAAGAAATTAATGCCGTTATGAAACCTGAAAATTTTGTCGGACGTGCTCCGCAACAGGTTGAAGATTTCTTAAAGGATTACGTTGAGCCTGTTCTTGAAAAGAACAAGGATTTACTTGGTATTGAAGTTGAAATTAACGTCTGATCTATTTGAAATATAAATTTAGAGGTATTTATATGAAGAAAATTATATCTTGCCTTGTTGCGGTTTGTATGGCTGCGATGTCGTTTGTGACCGTACACTGCGAGGATAATATTAAAGTGATACTTGATGGCAAAACGCTTGAATTTGACGTTCAGCCACAAATTATAGACGAACGCACACTTGTGCCTATGCGTGTGATATTCGAGGCGTTGGGCGCAGATGTTGAGTGGGAAGAGGAAACTCAGACTATTAACGCAAGACGTTCGGATACTGATTTGTTTTATATCAGTATGCGTGTGGGTGACAAGACAATTCATAAGGAGTCGGTTAAGGCGAACTTGCCGACATCAAACGATATTGAACTTGATGTACCGCCGATGATTATAGACGGGCGTACGCTTGTTCCCGTTCGTGCGGTTTCGGAGTGCTTTGGCTGTAAGGTAGAGTGGGACGGCGAAAGTCAAACTGTTATTATTGAAAGCAATTCTGACAATAATACAGATACGGACGTGCCGACACCGTCACCGACAGAAACGCCTGTCAATTCAGTTAATACAATCGAATATAATGCCGATAATGAGCAGTATGCAAGTTATATGAAAGAATTTAAAATTCTTGACGCGGTAAAAAATTCGGACGGCAACTATGATATAACATACACACTTCAAACATATCTTGAAGGGCGTGGTTTGGTTGTGGTTGAATTTAGGTGCCTTGATGAAAACGGCAGTGAAGTTGACAGATTCGGCGGAGCATTCCAAGGCACAGATTATACATGGAGCGCTCAAGAGGCGAAAACAACAATTTCCGGTAAAACAACACGCATTGAGCTTGTAATTGAAAAATAAGTTATGAAATTAAAAATCAGGCAAACGCTTGGTTAGCATAGGAGGACAAATACATGGTAAAAGCAATAGTTGGTGCAAACTGGGGCGATGAAGGTAAGGGCAAGATTACAGATATGCTTGCCGCTGACAGTGACATCGTAATCAGATTTCAGGGCGGTGCAAACGCAGGTCACACTATTATAAACGAATACGGAAAATTTGCATTGCATCTTCTTCCGTCAGGTTCGTTCAATCAGAATGTAACAAATATGATCGGAAACGGTGTTGCACTTGATATTCCTGAACTTATAAAGGAAATTGACGAGGTCGTAAAACGTGGTGTTCCGAAGCCGAACATTGTTGTGTCAGAAAGAACACAGGTTCTTATGCCTTATCACAAGTTGTTTGACCAATACGAAGAAGAAAGACTTTCAGACCGTCAGTTCGGTTCTACAAAGTCAGGTATAGCACCGTTCTTCTCAGATAAATTTTCAAAAATCGGTTTTCAGGTTTGGGAACTTTTCGAGCCTGAAAGACTAAAGGAAAAGATTAAGAACGTAATCGAAGTAAAAAATCTTATGCTTGAACATATCTATCATAAACCGCTATTGGACGCAGACGAGCTTTTCAATACACTTATGGAATATGCCGATATGATTAAGCCGTATGTGATTGATTCGGTTGCATTTATGCACAACGCAATCAAAGAAGGTAAGAAAATTCTTTTGGAAGGTCAGCTTGGCTCACTGAAAGACCCTGATTTCGGTATTTATCCGATGACAACTTCTTCATCTACTCTTGCCGGTTACGGTGCGGTTGGTGCAGGTATTCCTCCGTATGAAATTACAGACATAATCACAGTTGTAAAAGCATATTCATCAGCAGTTGGTGCAGGTGCGTTTGTTTCGGAAATATTCGGCGAAGAGGCTGACGAACTTAGAAGACGCGGCGGTGACGGCGGTGAATTCGGTGCTACAACAGGCAGACCGAGACGTATGGGTTGGTTCGACTGTGTTGCGTCACGTTACGGCTGTCGTGTACAGGGTACAACTCAAGTTGCATTTACTGTACTTGACGTACTTGGTTATCTTGATGAAATTCCTGTATGTGTGGGATATGAAGTTGACGGTGAAGTTATCAGAGATTTCCCTACAACAAACAAGCTTGAAAGAGCAAAGCCTGTTTTGAAAGTTCTTCCTGGTTGGAAAACTGACATCAGAGGAATAAAGAAATATGAAGACTTACCGGAAAATTGCCGTAAGTACATCGAATTTGTTGAAAAAGAACTTGAAGTGCCTATTAAGATTGTTTCTAACGGTCCTTCAAGAGAAGATATTATATTGAAATAATTAAAATGAACCCAAGGGGGAATTTGTTATGGACGCATCTAAAATCAAATTGATTATATGGGACCTTGACGAAACCTTTTGGAACGGTACTATTTCAGAACAAAAGGTCGCACCTGTTAAGCAGGCTTGCGACCTTGTTTTGTTATCCTCAAAAAAGGGAATTGTCAATTCGATTTGTTCCAAAAATGATGAAAAGCCGTGTATCGATAAACTGAAAGAATGGGATTTGGATAAGTATTTCGTGTTCAATTCGATTAACTGGGAGCCGAAAGGTCAGAGGATTAAAGATACTGTCGAAAGTATGAATTTAAGACCTTGCAATGTACTTTTTATTGACGATAATAAGCTGAATTTGGAGGAGGCAAAGTTTTTCTGCCCCGATATTCTGACAATGCTGCCCGATAAAATCGGTGAACTTTATGCGGCGGTTTCAATGCTTGATAAGAATGACGAAAAATTATCACGTCTTGAAAGTTACAAGGTGCTTGAAAAGAAAAATAAGATTAAAAAGAGTATCGGTTCAAATGAAGAATTTTTGCGACAGAGCAATATCCACGTTGATTTTCATTCGGATTGTGCGGAACACATTGACAGATTGCATGAGCTTATATTCCGTGCAAATCAGCTTAATTTTACGAAAGTGCGTTCAACGAAAGACGAACTTAAAGCGTTGTTTGAAGATAAAAATGCGAAATGTGAATATATAACGGCGTATGACAAGTACGGTGAATACGGAATTGTCGGCTTTTATGCCGTAAAGGATAATACGCTTGCGCATTTTCTGTTTTCGTGCCGTACGCTCGGTATGGGGATTGAGCAATATACATATGAAAAAATCGGTTGTCCGAAACTTGATATTGTAGGTGACGTATCGGTTAAAATCGGCAAAGATGAGCCGACTGTAACGTGGATAAATCAAGATAACGTAAAGACGGATAATGAATTTGAGGATATAAAAAATACCGGTTTTAAGGTGCTTATAAAAGGGCCTTGCGACTTAAATCAAATATTTTCGTTCATAAAAAATGAGGATATATTCGATTGTGAGTTCACGTATGTGAGCCGCGAAAAACAGTCGCTCGGTGTTGCGATTGAGGGTATGAACCATACTTCGCAAATTGTAAATGCCTATTCGATTACAGACGAAGAAAAAGCCGAAATTTGTAAACTTCCGATATGCGACAGTCAAATGTATTCGGACAGCATTTATAAAAATAAGTATGGAATGATTTTTATAAGTATTTTGACTGACGCTAATCTCGGCGTGTATCGAAATAAAAACAACGGTGCTGTTTTTGCGTTCGGTGAGTATATTTATCCGCTTACCGACAAGGCTATGTGGAAAAAGTATATTAATAAAGAAGTTTATACCGCAAATTGTGATTTTAAAGAAAAGGATTTGCAGAAGATTGCGGAAGAATATGAATTTTTGGGCAGACTTACACCAAAGCAGACGGCGGAAAATCTGCGGTTTATCTATGAGCATATCAAACCCGATACGGAACTTGTTATTTTGCTTGGCTGCGAACGTGAGTACAAGGATAATAAGCTGGAGGCTTGGGTGAACAGGCACAATGACCACAAGGAATATAATGCGGCGGTACGGAAAGAATTTGACGGCTGCAAAAATGTGACGTTGTTTGACGTGAATGAATATATAACGTCGGACGATGATTTCAACGACAGTGTAAACCATTATAAAAAACGTGTGTATTACTTGATGGCACAAAAATTTACCGAAATGATAAATGCTCATGCAAACGCAGATGTAGCAAAGCAAACGTCAAAAGCAAAACTTGCGTATTTAACATTAAAACAAAAAATTAAAAAGATTGTTAAACCAAACGGTTAAATTTTATATTGACAAAACAGTTGCATTAGAATAAAATTAAACTATTGATTAAAATAATTTGGGAGATTATAAATGAGTATACGAAAGGTAACTATATGCTTGGCGGTGATTCTTTTCATATCTGCCACCGTACTTGCATTTACATCTAATAAACGTGCAGAAAAAAAGGCTGAAAAAGAATATACGCCTACCGTACAGACGGTCACAATGACGGCTGTCGGCGACTGTACGTTGGCAACTGACATAAACGCAGACCCAAACGGCAGCTTTAAATCGGTTGCCGAGTCTTTAAACGGCGATTATTCATATTTCTTTAAAAATGTTTCACCGATATTTTCGGAGGACGATTTAACTATCGTAAATTTTGAGGGTACTTTGTCAAATCAAGGAACAAGACAGGATAAGCAGTTTGCTTTCAGAGGTAAGCCTGAATATGTGCAGATACTTACATCGTCAAGCGTTGAGGCGGCAAACCTTGCCAATAACCACAGTGCCGATTACGGTGACGTAAGTCTTTCGGACACGATAAAATATTTGAATGAGGCCGGTATCTCCAATTTTATAGGTACGAATACCGCGATAAGAGATGTAAACGGAATATCGGTCGGACTTGTCGGAATTGACGCACTTGACGAAACAGAGGCGGCAAAACTTGAAAATGTTATCGGTTCGGTTAAAAGTCTTGGTGCACAGCTTGTTATAGTAAGTATTCACTGGGGAGAAGAAAAGGCTACCGCTCCGAACGATACACAAACAGAGCTTGCACACAAGGCGATTGACGCAGGTGCAGACCTTGTTTTGGGAACACACCCTCACGTTTTGCAGGGTATTGAAAAATACAACGGTAAATATATAGCGTACAGCTTGGGTAACTTCTGCTTCGGCGGTAACAATAACCCGGCGGACAAGGACACAGTTATATACAGACAGACATTTACGTTTGTTGACGGGGTTATGCAGGAGGACGATAATATGACGCTTATTCCCGCAACAATTTCGGGTCATGATGAGTATAACGACTATCAGCCGGCAATAGCTGAGGGTGACAGAAAGACTCAAATAGAGAATAAGTTGATTGAATATTCGACACCGCTCGGACTTTCTACGCTTAATTTCAGATAATTTGTTTTTACTATTGACAAATGGCAGTAAAGTTTAGTATAATATAACACAGATTAGATGAGATTAGAACAGACAGAGCATATTTTAATATGATTTTTATGCCTCTTGGACTTATCTGTCTGAGAGGTTTTTCTGTTTTTTCTTGCAAAAAAGAAAGGAAGATGTAAAATGAAAAATTTAAAGAAGATTATTGCAATGGGACTAACAGCCGCACTATGTGCCGTTTCTTTGGCAGGTTGCGGAGGCACACAAAACGGTGGAACTGACGGAGCAACAGACACAAATGCTAAAGATACATACAAAATCGGTGTACTTCAATACGCAGACCATCCGTCGCTTGATAACTGCCGCGAGGGCTTTAAGCAGGGACTTGATTCAGAGGGTATCAAGTATGATATTACAGAATCATCTGCAAAAGGCGACGACTCAACAAATACACAAATCGCACAGCAATTTGTTTCACAAGGTATGGACCTTGTATGCGGTATCGCAACACCGTCTGCACAGGCTTGCTACAATGCGGCTTACGAGGCAAAAATTCCTGTAATCTTTAACGCAGTTTCAGACCCTGTTGCCGCAAAGCTTGCAGAAAGCGATACACAGGCAATGGACGGAATTACAGGTGTAAGCGATATGTTGCCTGTTGACGAACAGTTAAAGCTTATCCGTGAAATGTTGCCTGACGCAAAGAAAATCGGTATACTTTACACAACAAGTGAAGCAAATTCTGTTTCTACAATAGAAACATACAAGCAAAAAGTAGGCGAATATGGTTTTGAACTTGTTGAAAAGGGTATTACAAATGCCGCTGAAATTCCGCAGGCAGTAGACCTTTTGGTAAGCGAAGTTGACTGTATCTCAAATATGACAGACAACACAGTTGTTGAAAACTTGCCTATACTTCTTGAAAAGGCAACTGCTAAAAACATTCCTGTATTCGGCAGTGAAGAAGAACAAGTAGGAAACGGCTGTATCGCGTCAGCCGGTATCGACTACATTGAACTTGGTAAAAAAGCAGGCGTTATGGCTGCAAGAGTGCTAAAGGGTGAGGATATTAAGAATATCCCTTACGAAACTCTTACAGAAAGTAAAATTACTATCAACACTGACGCCGCAGAAAAAATCGGAGTAACAATACCGCAGTCAATCACAGACAGAGCTGCGGTCAAAAACGCTCCGTCTGAATCATGATTGAAGGACTGATAGTCGGAATACTTGAGCAGGGACTGATATATGGAATAATGGCTATGGGTGTGTATATCACCTATACCATTCTTGATTTCCCCGATTTGTCTGTAGACGGTACGTTCCCTCTCGGAATAGCTATATGCTTTGTGATGATTAATAACGGTCTTAATCCGTGGCTTGCATTGCTTGCGGCATTTGCCGCAGGGGGCATAGCCGGTATGTTTACGGGAATTTTCAACGTAAAACTCAGAATACGCAATCTTCTTTGCGGTATTCTTACTATGACGGCTCTTTATTCGATAAATTACGGAATAGTCGGAAAAGCGTCGGATTTTCTAAGTATGGATACAACGACTATTTTCTCACAGACAGCTTTCCTTTTCGGAAACGGTCACTTTGCATTGTACTCTAAACTTGTTGTTATTCTTGTGATTACGCTTATCGCAAAGTTTGCACTTGATTGGTATATGCGTACCAAGTCGGGATTTCTTTTAAGAAGTGTCGGAGATAATGAGGGGCTTGTAATCACGCTTGCACAAAATCCGGGAACGATTAAAATTATCGGTCTTGCGATTGCAAACGGACTTGTTTCGCTTGCCGGTGCGGTGTACTGCCAATACGGCAAAGCGTTTAACGTTGCGTCTGGTACGGGTACTGTTGTTATGGGTCTTGCCGCCGTTATTATCGGCTCGACTATATTTAAGAAAATTAAATTCCTCAGAATTACAACAGGCGTGCTTTTCGGTATGATTATTTATAAGGCTTGTATTTCAATCGCACTTGCCGCAGGCTTGCGTTCACAGGATACAAACCTTATGATTACGATTTTGTTTATCGCAACACTTTGCATAGACGAATTTTTGCTTAAAAAGAAGAAAGTTGGGGTGAAGAAAAATGCTTGAACTTTCTCACATTTATAAAACTTTTAATCAAGGAACTATTGATGAAAAGGTGCTTTTTTCGGATTTTAACATAACAGTAAACGACGGTGATTTTGTCGGAGTTATCGGTTCAAACGGTTCGGGAAAAACGACTATGTTAAATGTCATTTCGGGCGATATGCCGATTGACAGCGGAAGTGTTTTGCTTGACGGTAAGGAGCTTAATAAGCTTAAAAACTTTAAACGTGCTCAGAGAATAGGCAGAGTTTTTCAAAATCCCGCAATGGGAACCTGTCCGTCAATGACCATATGGGAAAACCTGTCAATCGCAGATAATAAGGGTAAGAATTTCGGACTTTCGTTTGGACTTAACCGTCAGAGAAAAGACTTTTACCGTTCACAGCTTGAACTTTTGGGTATGGGACTTGAAAACAGACTTTCAACTCTTGCAGGCTCACTTTCGGGCGGTCAAAGACAGGCACTTGCACTTATTATGGCGACTATGATCAGACCTGATTTGTTGCTTTTGGACGAACATACAGCCGCGCTTGACCCTAAATCTTCTGATACGGTTATGATGCTTACGGATAAGATTGTTCATGAAAAGAACATAACAACCATTATGGTAACGCATAATCTTCGTCACGCGGTTGAGCATGGCACAAGAACTGTTATGATGCATAACGGCGAGGCTATTATGGATGTTTCGGGTGCGGAAAAAGATAATAAGACTATAAATGACTATTTGACAGTGTTTAACGAAATAAGTATTGAATGCGGAAATTAGCATAAAAACTGAATTTGAATATATTCAAATTCAGTTTTTTTAGTATAAAAATCAGCAAATATTTCATTCTCTTCTTGAATTTTTATTCATTAAAGCTTATAATGAAAAAAGAGGCTCAAGAGAGATGTTGGAGCCATTTGGAGTAAGGGAGAAAAAACTATGTTAAAAAAATTAACCGCATTTTTGACGGCAGCTGTAATGGTTACATCAGTTGCGTCAATACCAGTGTTGACGTCATATGCCGACACAAATTCAACTACTGAAAAACGAGTAATGGAAAAACTTGATCGAGGCACTGTTGCCGTTAAAACAAATGACGGTGTGTATTTGTCGTGGCGACTTTTGGGTACGGAAAGTCTTACAAATCAAGCATTTGATATATACCGTGACAGTGAAAAAATATACACAACAGGCGAACACGATGCAACTTGCTATACCGATTCAAAAGGTACGGCGGATAACAAGTATACAGTTGTGCCGAAAGGTGAGGCAATAGACAAAACAGAGGCGGTTGATGTTTGGACAACAAACACAACATATAAAGGTCGTTCTGTGGCATATAAAGACATTGCGTTTAAAGTTCCTGACGGAGGAAAGACGCCGACAGATGAAGAATATACATATACCGCAAACGATATGAGTGTGGGCGACCTTGACGGTGACGGAGAATATGAATACATCGTAAAATGGGACCCGTCTAATTCAAAGGATAATTCCGTTAAGGGTTATACGGGCAAAGTGTATTTGGATGCATATGAGCTTGACGGCACTCTTCTTTGGAGAATAGATTTGGGAGTTAATATCCGCGCGGGTGCGCACTATACTCAATATATGGTCTATGATTTTGACGGTGACGGTAAGTCGGAAGTCATATTAAAAACAGCACCGGGCTCAAAAGACGGTGAGGGTAATTATGTCTCAAAAGCAGGAAAAAATATAACCAAGGGTGACGATGCAAAAGATTACAGAAATTCATCCGGTTTGCTTATGGGCAAGGATGGCGGACCGGAGTATTTAACTGTATTTAACGGTGAAACAGGTGCGGCAATGCAGACTGTTGATTTTGACCCGCCGAGAAGCATTTTGACATCTTCCAAATGGGGCGACAGCTATGCAAACAGAAGTGAAAGATATCTTGCAGCGGTGGCATATCTTGACGGTGTACATCCAAGCGTTGTTATGACGAGGGGATATTATACATATGTGTATGCGGCGGCATATACTTGGGATGGCACAGACCTTAAAGAACAATGGCTTTCAACTAATACACCGACAGAAGAAAATGGCGGTACGGGTTGTACCGTAAAATATGCAGACGGTACAAGTAAAAATAATACAAACAAAACGCTTTATGCACAAGGTGCACACAGTGTATCGGTAGCTGACGTGGATAATGACGGATATGACGAGATTATTTTCGGCAGTGCGGTTCTTGACCATGACGGAACTGTTTTGACGTATGACGGTCGAGGACACGGTGATGCGGAACACGTTTCGGACTTTGATAACGACGGAAAACAAGAAATATTTATGGCACACGAGGCAGGTAAGCACAATGATGACATAATTCCATATGCGGTAGATATAAAGAGATATAATGGTGATATTATGCTACAAGCCGCAAAAGGAGATATAGGCAGAGGTATTATGGATAATGTCGATGATAAATATGCACTGTCAAGCGGTAATCTTTCGTTGTTCTGGTCGGTAGCGGCTGACGGTATATATAATCAAGCCGGTCAAAAAGTAGGGGATATACCGAATACCAATGGAAGCAATATGGAGAATTTTGCAGTTTATTGGGACGGTGATTTGGGACGAGAATTGCTTGACGGAAATAAACTTGTAAAATACAGCATAAAAAGCGGTGCGGAAAGAATTTATTATGACAGTAAAAATTCAACATTGCCGGGTTCAATAAATAACAGTACAAAGTCAAATGCGTGTCTTACAGCCGACCTTTTCGGTGATTGGCGTGAAGAAATCGTGCTTAGATACGGTGACGGTGTGAGAATTTATTTTTCGACTATTCCGACTGATTACAGACTTACAACGCTTATGCACGACAGTCAATATCGTTGCGCAATAGCATGGCAGAATGTCGGATACAACCAGTCGCCTCATACAAGCTATTATATAGGTTCGGCGGCTTTGGCGAAAGATTCGGGTGGCAACACGTTAAACTACCTTGCACCGAATACGTCATTTACGGAGGTGACTTATCCTGACACATCGTCAATTACACCACGTCCGACAATTAAGACAACGCCGGAACCTGTTTCGGTTTCTGTCACTCCGGACGCAGACACGTATCTTGTTGACGGTACAACAGCACACGGATCTGATGAAGAATTAAAAATTAATCAGGCGACAGATTATTACTCGTCAACATCTCCGGGATTAAAGGATATTAAAGGTTTGGGGTTGATACGTTTTGACCTTTCCAAATATGCCGGTAAAAAATTAACTTCGGCAACATTGAAATTGTACGATAAATTTACTAATACAGATAAGAGAAATTCGGTTTTGCACCTCGATTATTGTTCAAAAAATGATTGGGATGAGGCGACCGTTACTATAAATGATATAAAGACAAGAGGCGAGGATACGCCGTTGTCGTCATTGGGTTTGCAAGTGTCACCTGCATACAATGTCGATTATAAGGAAATATCGTTCGATGTGACGGATGTGATAAAAGAGAAGTGTACAGATAATTTGATTACGTTTACATTGTGGACAGGTACAGGACGTGAACAGGTTATCGCGTCAAAGGAATACAGCGGTACAGACGCACAAGGACCGACACTTGTTTTGGAATTTGAGGGAGAAGAGCCGACACCAACGCCAACAGTAGTGCCAACGACAACACCAACATTAAAGCCGACACCAACGCCAACAGTAGTGCCAACGGCAACACCGACATTAAAGCCGACAGCAACACCAACGGTAGTGCCAACGGCAACACCAACATTAAAGCCGACAGCAACACCGGCGGTTACTTCAACATTAAAGCCGACAACAATTCCGACAGCAATCCCAACGGTGATCCCAACAACGACACCAAATTTGGCAAACAACAAAATCACAGCTATGATAAATAGCAACAACAAACTTGATGTCACACTTGATTTTGAAAATGTGGATATGAATGATGTTAATGTGTATATTGCCTTTAAGAATAATGGTAAGCTTGTTGGAATGAAAATGCCACAGGCAAGCGAGTTAAAGGGAATAGATTTGATTGATAAAGAGTATACGGATATAGAGGTTTATGCTTGGGATAATAAGCAGAAACCGTATGCGAATATAGTACGTATCGTTAATAATGTACAATAAACAAAAAACTGATGTGGAAACACATCAGTTTTTTTTGTTATCTTAATAAAATTAGTTTTTCATAATATTTCATCTCTTATTAACCGATTATACCGCAAACGTCCTCTGCAATTTGCTCAGGAGTAAGACGGTTTGCTTTGACGATTTCTTCAGGGTTATATCTGTCAAGAAATTCTTTCTTTAAACCGTAATTCAATACCTTGACGTCAGAATTGCCGTAAAATCTTGCAATCTTTTCACCGAAACCGCCGTCTAAAACACCGTCCTCGACTGTTATAACAATGTCATGGTTTTCTTTAAGCTGTTCCAAAAGCTTATCGTCAGTACCTGTAATGTAAATCGGGTTTATAAGTGTAGGTTTTACACCTGTTTTGTTTTCGATAATTTCAGCCGTTTTTGCACCTACCGAATAGAATGAGCCAAGTGCAACGATTGCAATTTTACTGCCGTTTTGAGTAACTTCATATTCATTTAGCTTGCTGAAGTCCTTTGTAACCTTTTTGCCGTCTGATACAACACTGATAGGTACACGGATTGCAACAGGGTGGTCGTTTTGTTCAATACTCCAATCAAGCATTGCAAGGTATTCTTCCTTTGTTGTCGGTGCCAGATAAACCAGTCCCGGGATATTGGAAAGCATCGGAATATCCTGCAGTCCCAGATGGGTAACATCCGTCATGCCAAATACCGATCCCGTATACACAACAATCGTTGCCGGATTCCCGTCAATACACAGATCCTGTGAAATCTGGTCATACGTCCTCTGGATAAAGCTGGAATACACACCGTATACCGGCTTTCCGCCACCTTTGGCAATTCCGGAAGCAAGTGCTACCGCTGTCTCCTCCGCGATTCCCACATCTACAAACTGCCGGCCGGCCTGTTTCCTTTTCTCCTGCGTAAATCCGAGAATCGTCGGGGTTCCGGATGTAATTGCAACAACTGTCGGATCCTGTTTCATCTTTTCGATCAGATATTCACAGGTCACCGAAGAATAATCTTCCACTTCCGGAAAATGGGATTTTCCAGTCTCAATATCAAACGGAAGATGCCAGTGCCATTCTTCCTTATGCTCTTCTGCCGGTTTATAACCTTTTCCCTTTAATGTATTAATGTGGACAACAACCGGTTTCTTACTGTCTTTTACCTGTTTGAAAGCCCCGATCAGCTCCCTTAAGTCATTTCCATGATCCACATAGACATAATCTAGTCCCATGGCTTTAAATAAATTGCACTCTGCCTGTCCGTTTGTCTCGCGGAGTAATTTCAGATTTGAATAAAGTCCTCCATGGTTTTCTGCAATTGACATATCATTGTCATTTACTACAATGATCATGTTGCTGTCTAATTCTGCTGCAAAATCCATTCCTTCTAAGGCTTCTCCTCCGCTTAAAGAACCGTCTCCGATAATTGCGATCACATTTGCACTTTCCCCACGAAGATCCCTTGCCTTTGCCAGACCGCATGCCAGACTGACGGATGTAGAGGTATGTCCGACCGTAAAATGGTCATGTTCACTTTCCTGCGGACAGCTGTATCCCGTCACGTCATCGTAATGTTCTTCATATAAATAGGCATCTTTTCGACCGGTCAGCATCTTGTGCGGATAGGTCTGGTGTGATACGTCATATACAATCTTGTCTTTTGGTGACTCGAATACATAATGCAGTGCGATCGTTGCCTCTACCATACCAAAGTTAGGGCCAAAATGACCACCATGCTTGCTTGCTCGAATCAAAAGTGCATGGCGCATTTCTTCCGCCAATACAGGTAATTGCTCCAAAGTCAGTTTTTTCACATCCTCCGGTCCTTGCATATTTTCAATATACATCGTTCTTTACACTCCCTTTCTCGTTCTTCCTTTTTACATTTCCTATCATACTCCCTAAAGCTAACTTTAGGTCAATAGGGAAGTGCAATTTTTTTAAAAAATTTTCCATATAAAAAATCAGCCGAAACCTCGTCCCGACTGATTTTATTTTTACCATATTTTATTTTCAAAAACCCGTTTTCGACTTAGGGGTGGGCAACCACCCTTATTTCCCCCAAACCTCTTCGGCAATTTCCTTTACCAGC
>ENA-OPBM01000596-OPBM01000596.1-human-gut-metagenome-genome-assembly--contig:-NODE-596-length-28295-cov-3.693591_pt1 | contig 28295 bp, 17 predicted proteins | sample MGYA00241069_ERZ501454 | MGnify/ENA primary metagenome ERZ501454 (study PRJEB25962, sample SAMEA2042625) | human gut metagenome | biome: human gut; feature: human-associated habitat; material: faeces... | reverse complement strand
CCTACAGAAGTCGTGGTGTTAACGGCTCCGACGGTCTTGGTCACGGAGCCCGACATCACGAAGCCGCCCGAACGTTTGGCCGCGGTGGACACTTCGGCGAAGGTGCCGTTATAGTCGGCGGCGGAATTCTCGACAAGAGCCGTAAGGGCCGCCTTAGTCTTGGCCGACGAGGCGTCGTAGTTCGCTACGGCGTAGAATGAGCACTCGGTGCCGGCCGCAGATTTGGGAAGCGCGAAGGTCGCCGATTTGGAAGCGAGCTCCGACGAAGTGAAGTCACGGCGGATGATAAGTGCTCCGCTATTGTCGAAGGCGAAGACCGAGAGCGACGAGAGCGAGGATTCCCACGACTCGGCCTTGGCCGAAGTGTCGAAGAATGCGCGGGTGTCGGCCTCGTCCGCTCCGGTGAGCGTGATGGCGATCCGTGCAGTGTCGGATGTTTCAGGCATCGCGGGGTCGAGCGTGTCGTCGGTTTTGTCGCACGAGGCGAACAGGGCGGCGGCTATGGCGGCCGCAGCAAAAAGAATCTTTTTCATGATGTGATTAGGAAATTAAATGAATGAACTATTTACGCTTGTTGCGTTTTCGGTATCGCGGTTGTCTGGAGTATGGGACGGGCGGATGCTCCTTGCGCGCTGGGCTGCGGTAGCCGGGAACGCCGTTCTCGTCGATCCAGATGCGGATGCCGGTACGGAGTTCCTCTTTGAGCTGCCGGAATTCCGGACGTTCAGCGAAATCGTCGTTTAGGTTGTACGCCCGGAAGATCGGGGCGCAGATGCGGGTTAGCCTCAGAGCAACCTCCTGACGCTGGCTCTCCGGAATAGCCGGAAAGTCCGTCGCAAGGATCAGGTGAACGGTGTCGTACTTCGAGAAGAGCAGGCCCCGGAACAGTACCTTGTCGGCGACACGGACTGCCGAATCGGCAGTCGCTCCCTGCTCAACGCTTTGTACGTAGCTTTCGAAGGCCAGACGGCTGCGCCGTTCGATCATCACATGGTGGAACTGACGCGGAGGATGGCGTATTTCGAGGAAATGCCGCAGGCGCTCCCGGAACCATTTTTCATCGGGGGTTTCCATCGCAGGAGCGGATTAGCGTTTGCGACCGCGGCCCTGACCCTGATCCGGAGCCTGCTCCTGCGCTTTCTCGGCCTTCTGCTCCTGCTTTTCCTGTTGCTCCTGACGGCGCTGCTGCGAGAAATCGTAGACCACGCCGTTCGAGCGGGGGTCGATACGCAGGATACAGTTCAGCGCCTTGCCGTTCTTGCCCAGAATGGGATGTTCCTTCTCTTTCGAACAATCCAGACCTTCGGGGCTCAGCAGGGCCGTGCGCTGACGGTCGTCGAGCTGTTTGTCGAGCTGCGGAGAGATATAGGGGCGGCTGAACTGGTAGTCGGTCATCTTGTATTCGTTCGAGAGGACATCGAAGCCCACTTTGCCTGAATAGGTGATGTCGCTGCCGCGCATGGAGCAGCCTTCGACGAAGACGCGGCCGCCCAGAGCCAGTTCGTTCTGCTGCGTATCATCCAGACGCACGCCGTTGAAATAACGCAGATCGGGAACTTCGTTTTTCGGAATGGTGACAAGGCGGTTCGTCGCAGGATTCAGCGTGGCGAAGCACCACTCCTTCGCTCCCGTGTGCGGATTGGGAAGTTCGTACAGTCGGTCGGGGGTCTTCCCGGCCAACAGCTGCTCCTTTTCACTCGTGGAGAACATCATCCGGTATTCCTCGCGTTCGAACTCCGGACGCGGAAGGGCGCTTGTCAGACCGACCTGCACGTCGCCGTTCTGGTCCTTGTAGGGATGCAGAACGAACTGTCCGACAATGGGCATATTGCCGACCTTGAGATTCACGTCATGCAGTTCCGTACACGGAAGACCGTGCTTCATGGCATCCAACTCTTTGGGAGTAACGATGATGCCCATCTCTTTTAACTCCTGCAACTTCAAATCCGGAGTGTCGAACTTGACCTTTTCGAGCTGGTAAGATGTGACGCGATGGTCATAAAGGGCTTTGAGGCCCTCGGGGTCTTTGGGATTGTCGGCAAGGCGCAGCAGCGATTGTGTGACTTCGCTGGCCTTGTCGGCGGCGACTTTCAGAAAATGAAACGGCTTGGCATTCTCCTGCGACATGAAGCCCTTGATGAAGGCCGCGACTGCGGAGCTGTTGCGAAGTTCGTAGAACGCCGGTTTGTTGGCCGTGAGCGGCTGCGTCGTCGTAACCTTGTATTGGTTGCCGCTCTGCTTGAGGTCGGAGACGGCCTCCACGGCGCCGTTTCTCTCATTGTAAAGCAACAAGGTCTCCTTGTAGTTGGGATCAGCCTGCTCAGGAGCCTGTTTCGGTTGTCGATTCTGATTTTCTTCGGGCATAAAGCAAATGTTTTTAGTGAAACAAAAGGTTTATGCCGCGAAGATAAAAGCCCCTTAATTCGAACAGTACCGATGTCCGCCTCCGTCCGCTCCAGTCCGTTCAGCAGTCTTTTATGGGGAGGTGTCCCGTCCTGAAAAATCCTAAATCGGAAATACAATTTGACAATTACAATAATTTTTTGTATATTGGATTTTCATAGGTTTCGAACTACATATAAAACGGTTCAGAACCTTTCAGACAACATCATAAAAACTACTAAACCATTGTAACGAAATGATGAAAAATGGAAGGACGATCAGAATCAAGTCGGGAGTGGTGAATATTCCGGTCGTGGAGCATATCAATACCGAGAAAGAATTCGAAGCGTCGATTTTCACAGAACAATATGTGCAGGCGCTCGATGCACTCAACAATCTGGTTGCAGCCCAATCGGCCAGCAGCAAACAGTCGGACAACAGGGTGTCGCCGGAAGAATCGCCCAACAATATCATCGCTTTCGTTGGAGAACGGGGATCGGGCAAAACGTCCTGTATGTCATCCGTTGCGGAACTTTTGGCACCGGAGAAATTGCATGAAATCAAAAGTAAATATACTGCTATCGAGAAACACCAGTTTGAGAATATCGGTATCATCGACCCGTCCTATTTCGACCAAACGCACAATATCGTGGCAATGGTCGTTGCCCGGCTTTACAAAACTTACCGGGATTTCGTCGAACACAAACACACCGAATCCGGATGTTTCGACGTACAGCGGAAGCTGGAGCAGGCTTTCGCCCGGGCACAACGCAGCATGCAATGTCTGCTGGGAAAAAACGAGACAACCGGAGAGTATGACGACGTGGAAAATCTGGTAAATCTTTCGCAAGCCGTCGACCTGAAAAAAGATATTGCGAATCTTGTCAAGGAATACCTGAAATTCCGTAAACATGAAAAGGGCATCCTGCTATTGTGTATCGACGACATCGACCTGAATATCAGCCAGGCGGACGAAATGGCGGAACAGATCCGCAAATATCTGGTTTCACCGCAGATCGTAATCCTGCTCGCAGCCAAACTGGAACAGCTCGGAACGATCAAAAGTCTGCACTATACCCAAGAGTACGAAACGCTGATAAAACAAAATCGCATGTCTTTCGATGTAATCGATGAGATGACGGGACAATACCTCACCAAATTGGTCCCGCACAACCAACGCATCTACCTGCCGACATCGGAAGTTTATTTGAATGCCACGCTTGAGATCGACGGTAATACAATGCCGGGGAAATCCGTACGTCAAGCCGTACCGGAATTGATATTCAAGAAAACACGCTATCTCTTTTACAACAGCGGGCATCGCACGAGCTATATCGTACCGAAAAACCTGCGTAAACTCTGTCAGATCGTGGAATTGCTGCAACATATGCCCGATTATGAGAACGAGAAACAGTTCGTAAACAAGGAGACGTTCAAAAAATACCTCTTTGGAACTTGGGTGCAGGACAACATCTCCTCCGCCGAGGATCGTAGGCTATGCAATGAGATTCTGGAAGGATGGAACAACGGCATGCTGAACAGAGCGACACTTACGGCATTGCAATATAAATTCAAGCCTTGGTTCCAACAAATCAAGGAGCGTAAAAGAACGGCATCAACGAAGATAGAACGAGCTCGTCTTGAAGAAATACTATCGATCGTCAATCCCAAAAATCAAGAGTTCAACATCTCGGTAGGCGATATTATGGGAGTGCTGTTTCTTTTGCAGCAGGAACACGACACACCGGAAGATCGCCATCTGTTTTTCCTGATAAACAGTATCTACTCGATGGCTCTGTATGAAAGTTACGATGAAATGACCGAAATGACCGAAATGACCGAACGGCCGGAAAAGGACAAGGATGCAAAAGCGGAGCTGGTCCTGCTTTACGATCCCTTCGAGGAGATGAAACTTTGCGATTACAATCGGCTGGTCGCCGGACGCATGTACAACTATCGCTTATTGAATGTTATACAACGACAACGGGAAGGCGGAGGTATATCCCGGACGGAACGACTTATCGACTATGAAACCTTTATTAATTATCTGAAAGGTGTCGTGCATGAGTGGGAGGCGTTCAATGAAAAACGCACGACCGAACAAGAGCGCGACATACTGAAATGTAAAATCCGGCAGGCGGAATTTTTCCTGCTATGTTTGTCACGAGGCGTAGAAACAGGAGATTCGAAGGCGGACAGAAATATAAACTCATTCAGGCTGTCGGATACGGTCTATTACGACGGCGAGTTCCATAGCAAGACTAACGTATGGTTCGACTTGGGAGCATTCTTCTATAATGTCATCGACATCGAACGGTGTTATTCCCGTGTAAAAGACGTTGGGAAAAAACTGTTCGAACTGGCGGATCGGGAATCCGGATACGGAGACAACACCTCCTGCTATATGTCCCTGTGGGGTGAATTCAAACATCGGGCAATCGAACGAAAAAAGGGAACTGAGTACAATGCACTCCATTGCTGGCAATCGTGGGCCTGCATACGTAATGCCGAAATCATCCATGACCTATATCAATGGATGATATCGAAACACAACAAGTACGGAGATAATATGGACCGGTTCGAGGCATTTTTCAAATCCTTGCAGGATTATAAGATCCGGACATACGACAAGGAAGACGAAACGACCGGCGTGGACAAGAAACCATACCATGAGATCGATTACAGTTTCGTCTCGTCAATAACAGAATTATTTGCGAAGACAAACCGCCCAATAATCGGAGCCGACTTCGAGAAAATATTCAAATCAAAATCTTCGGTGATATTGTTGGACCTAAAACTTTTGCCGACAAGAAGCGCAAAAAATACGAGTACGATTAAACGAAAATTAGAAGAACTGCAGCCAGATGCATACAGGGCCAACGAAGAGATCATCAATCGTGTTTTCACAGAATACGGCCAAAAAATGACCCGTGAAGAGTTGCTTGCGGCAATAGAAAAGATCAACAAACAGATAACGGCATCAGAGGATGGAGAATCTGAGACAAGCGCTTAAACTGCTGTTCCTGCAGAAGAGTCCGCAGGAAATACTCGGAAAATGGAGTAAAGGCGGCTCAGCAGATGCAGAAATCGACCGAGAAGATTTGCGCCTGCGCTACTCGGACGATTACAGGGCTTTCACACTCGACCAATCGGACTGTGCCTATCAGCATTTACACAACGTATGGATGCATGCTCCCGACAATTCCGTATTGCATTTTGCAGGACGAGGAGCAGGCGCCGACAAGCAAGGTACCGTATTTAACGTACTGCTGCATTTCGCCGGAGAGGTTCTGTTGGAAACGAACGGAGCTCCCGTATGTCGTTACGAACATTTACTGCGATGGAACGACCTGACAGCATGTTTAGGCGAGGATATCTTTACAACGTCCTTCCTTGCAGCCAAGGATGAACTGAGCGGAACTAAGCGGCAAACCTACTGCTGGCCGGTGGTAATCGGGCACGACAACCGGGCGCTCAATGAATTGTTCCGCCACGAAATGAGCGACCTGCATTTCCACCTTAAAGGATCGTCCGTGAATTTCGACCTGAACTGGATGAGTTTGATGAACAAAACATTCGGATGGAGTAAAACCTTCGGACTGCTGTCCCGGCATCAGGACAGCAGTCCGGTTTACGAAGAAAACGCAGGACAAATGCCTTTGTATCTTTATGTCGTCAAAGCGGCTGCGATACGGGTATTGTTATTCGATTTTCTGTCACGCAACAAAGAGATTTTCTCATGTCCCTCTGAACATTGGACAGGACTGCAAGGTCTGGTATGGAGTATTTTGAATGCTGCCGATATCACGGAAGTCCAGTATTCTGCCCGCCAGTTAGACGATGTTATACAAAGTTTTCGCAACACCATCGGACATCGTTACCGAGGGACCGACGGCTCAGAACTTATTCCGGATTATGCGATAACGGATCGCAATACGCAATATCTGCAGGGTATCGACCGCCTGTTGTCAGTGTTGTCCGGAGAAAGATGGCTACTCTATCAAATCTTCCGAGGCATTTATGCAGGGAAATGGAGTAACAGACACTTGAACTCATTGTTTTATGCCTATCTCGCAATCAAAACAAAATTCCGAGCCGAAATCATACAACATAACAACAGGGCCGGATTTGACAATTTCAACATCTACGAGAAAAGGAAAAGCCTCTTCATCCCGGATGGTTCCGTATATGACGGCCTGCTCGCACAGTTGGCTGTCTGTGAATTTCTGGGGCAAGGCAAAGAGCGCTTTCTGGAAGCCAGAGTCGCACCAAAGCATCCCGGAGACACATTGAAACGAGCAATTCGAAGAATCAAATTAAACGTATCCCGATCTCATTTCATCGATAAGGAAACAGCTCGAAAAATTGACGGGTGTTATAGCCTGACAATGCACTTCATCAAGCAGAAAGACCCCGATCCCCATAGTTGTAACTTGCATCGGTGCCGACAAGCCAAATTGCGAAAAAAAGTGCATATGGAGGCGTTAGCTATCCGGGACACACGGTTGGACACCACCTTCTCACAACGCGGAAGAATAAGAGGAATCGACGCTGCAAATTCCGAAATTCTCGCCCGACCGGAAGTTTTTGCCCAAGCATTCAGATTTCTCCGAAATGAATTGCGGACAGATACGCAGTATCCGAACAACCTCGGAATGACCTACCATGTAGGGGAGGATTTTCTCGATGCAGTCGACGGCTTACGCGCAGTCGATGAAGTCCTTACTTTTATGGGATTTCACAACGGCGACCGTTTGGGACATGCCATCGTATTGGGTATAGATGTGAAAAACTATTATGCCAAACGCCATAATATCTTAATCATTCCCTTGCAGGTGCTATTGGATAACGTCGTATGGCTTTACCACAAGGGACAAGATCTACCCCGCTTCTGCCGGGTTTGCCGCGAATTGGAAATTCTTTATGAAACCACCTATCAGAAGGTTCACGGAAGTGATAAAAATTCCAACAATATAAGCCCCAGTCTATGGGATTATTACCAGTCCTGGCTGCTCCGCGGAGACAATCCTGAATATTACAGCGGCAGATCCGGATTCACAGCCAGTAGCGGTTATTGGTATGCATTCGACTTAAACACGACATCCGACAGTATACTTGCCCGCAAAAACGATGTCGCACGAAAACTATATTACGATTACCATTACAACCGGAAAGTAAAGGAACGCGGAGCACGAACGGAGCAGGTGTCCTTATCCGATGAATTGGTAGCGCATATCGCCGACGTACAGGAAAAGATGCTTTGCGAAATAGAACGGCAAAACATATGCATCGAATGTAATCCGACCTCCAACCTGCTGATCGGCCAGATAGAAGGATACAGACACCATCCGATCCTCCGGTTTCATAATCACGGTCTTAACCTTAACCTCCCGCCGCATGCCATTTCCGTCAGCATCAATACAGATGATAAGGGGATTTTTGCCACATCGCTGGAGCGGGAATATTCGCTGCTGGCCTTGGCTCTCGAAAAGGAATTCGCCAAAGAAAAAGAAAATCCACCGAGAACTATCTACGAATGGCTTGATCAAATTCGAAAGATGGCTGCTGAACAACGTTTCAGATAGAGGCGTTTCGAAATAACAGCCCTTGTCCCGTTTTGCAAACCGAGATCGGACAAGCGGAGGTACAATCTCAAAAAGGAAAGGTGTACGCCGGATCGACGTACACCTTTCATGGCCTTATCCGGCCAAAAATGAGGCGTCTTACTGCTGATAAGTCAGCGACTCCTTACGGAACTCCTTCATCAGCTTCTCCACTTCCAGCGATGCCTTGCGGGCACGCGTTCCGGCTGCCTTGTTGCCTTTCTCTACCTGAAGGGCGGCGTCAGCCGTAAAAGCCGAATAGGCGTTCTGAATCTTTTCAATCAACTCTTTCATCGTTTTTCGGTATTAAAAAATTCGGGTGGCAAAGATAACTTTTTTCCGGAAAATACCCACACTCATCCTTGTTTTTTCTTGGGGAGCAGCTGCGATAATTTCGGGTCGGCCTCGATGCGAGCGATCTCCCGGAGGACGAGCTCCGCAATGTCGGCCTTGACCCGGTAATAGTTCTCCCGGACAATTTCCTCCATGTGATCCTTGCCGTCTTCGCCGACAAAAGAGGATATTTCGGGAATGGAAACATAAGTCGCGGTTTCCGCCCTGACCCTTTCGTTGTCGATGACGATCTCGGCATGGAAGATTTTCTGCTCGATGCGCTCGTCGAAATTGTCCGCCACCGAACCGACGAACATGCCCTGCGTGAGGTTGGAGATTTTCGAGGCAGGGATCAGCGTTTCCAACTGCGTATTGGTCGAGGTGGTGACGTTCTCGTTCGATACCGAGTGCGACTCGCGCAGTTGCACGATCTTGCCGAAACGCTCCGACAAGGTGCGGGCCGTGTCGCCCACGACCTGTCCCGAGAAGATATTGCCCACAGTATTAGTGATGACCTTGGCCTCTTTCTCCCCGTAGTCGCGCTCCAACTGCGAAAAGTCCTGAAATCCCAGACAGACGGAAACCTTGTTCGAGCGGGCTGTGGCAATCAGGTTGTCCAACCCTCGAACGTAAATCGTAGGCAGCTCGTCGATGATAAGGGACGATTTCAACTTACCTTTCTTATTGATAAGCCGGATCAGGCGGCTGTTATACAGGCCCAGCGCCGCGCCGTAGATGCTCTGCCGGTCGGGGTTGTTGCCCATGCAGAGGATTTTCGGCTCCTCAGGGTTATTGATGTCGAGTGTAAAGTCATTGCCCGTAAGCACCCAATAGAGCTGCGGAGAGATCATACGCGAGAGCGGGATTTTCACCGACGCCACCTGTCCCTGCAACTGATCCTGCGCATTGCTTTTCCACGCATCGACGAAGGGCGAGAGGTAGTTTTCCAGTTCGGGATAAGATGAAAGAATCGGGAAGATTCTTTCGAGGGGCTGGCACAGGAACTCGATGGCGTGCGGAAAGGTACAATAACATCCGTTGTCATAGATTTTCAGGTACCAGATGATCGCCGCCAGCAGAATGACGGCCGAATCGGTGAAGAAGTCGCCCTGCTTATCAACCCATGTTTTATTGAGATTCAGAAGCGTGACATAGGCGCTTTCGTAGGCATCCGAAATGTCGTCCATGAAGCGGGCGTCGATGGGATTGCAACGGTTCGAGCGATGGGAATCGTCGAAATTGATGATGCAGAACTTCGGTTTGACGGCGTATTTGTCCAGATGCCGGAGCAGGTGGTTGTAGGCAATGCGGGTCAAATCGTCGAATTTATAGTCGTAGACGAGCATCGAGAAACCCTTCTCGATATGCTGTTTGATATAGTTGTTCAGTACTGCGTAGCTTTTCCCGGAGCCGGGCAATCCGATAACGGCCGTTGAACGGTAGACGTTTACAACCGATATCCACCCGTTCCGCCATTGTCCTTTATAGCGGTAACGCGTAGGTAAGTTCACCGAGCAATCGTTGTCAATACAACGTTCCTCCTGAAGAAAACTTTCGTTATTGTCATTGAAAGGATCGTCCATAAGCGGCTGTTTCATCAATCGCCGCAGCCACACGCCGGCGGCCAGCAGGCTGAGGTAGCCCGCACCGAGGGTCAGCGTGTAGCTCCAGCCCCGGAAGCCGATCCCTGCGGGCAGCGACAGCAGAAAGCCGTTCAGAAAGAACAGCGGGAAGCCGAAGCAGGCGGCAGTGACGATATGCCGCCTGTCGACCCTGCCGTTACGGACGCTCTTCGTGCCGTAGCAGCCCAAGGCGAGGAACAGAAAGGCGCAGAGCTTCGTGACGACGGGAGAGGTGAAAAGAAGCGTTGTACGCTGGATATCGAGCAGGAGGCGGTCAGCATAACCGTAGGTCAGACCGCATGACGAGAGCCATTCGTAACAATACCAATACACGTGCAGTACAAGAAAAAACACGCCCAGCCCCCGGGCGAACTGCACGATACTTTCAAGGGCTTTCAGATCATCTTCCTGTTGCATGGCCGAGAATATTAAAAGTCCCGAAGATACATCTCCGGCAGAAAAACAGATCCCCATGTCCGCTCCAGTCCGCCACTGTCCGCACCGCATAAAGAACGCTCCGAGATGGAGCCCCGGAGCGTGATGCTGAATGAAAACAGATTGCCTATCGCTGGCTGTAGGCGATCAGATTGTTGCGCAGGAAATCCAGAAAACGGGTCAGACGCAGCTTGCGGTTGCCGACTCCGACACCCTTGTGGTTGCCGAGGATGGAGAGCAGTACCTTGCCTCCGTCCTGACGGATCGGCTGCACATACTTGTAGTGACCGGTCGTCGTGGACCCTGCATCGGGAACGAGAATTTTCGTCACATTGTCGTTGAGCCACAAAGCCGGTTCGGAGCCGTTTGCGCGGATGTTGGCGGCGAAGATGGTCGTGATGTCGATAAACGGCTCATTGTTCATACGATAGAGCATCGTATTCAGCGGGTTGGTGTCGTTGACCTCGATATACATCATAACTTTCGGGGTCTTGTCACCGTAAGCCCGTGTTTCAGCACCCGTAGCTGCTGCATCCACTTCAGGCTCCATAGCGTCCTGTGCGCAAGACGATATCAGAGCAGTCGCCATGAAAAGCGAACACAAAAGAATAAGATTCTTTTTCATAATCGTTTAAGTTTTAAGGTAAATAAATTGAGTTTGATTAGAGGTGCTTCCCCTGTATATGTTTTTCGTTACCAATCTTTTGCAAAAGTATTATATCCTAATTTATGATAGATGGGGATACGCTGCATCACATTGTAGCTATAAGATGCCTCGAAATTCTCATCATAAGCAAGGTACGCCAAGAAATTCTGAATCATCGAGATACACCCCTCTTCTGCGAAATTCACCTGCGGCAATACAAGGTCGTTGAAAACAAGGATATTACTGGTCTTTTCGATATTCCACATAATAGCATTCATCGACCACATATCCATATTCATATCCATGAACAAGTCGCTTTTTTCGCTATAAAACGGCACATTGACATTTCCGTATCGGGACTCGTCGAGTCCGTCGAACGGCTTGCGGGAGTATCTTTGTTCGTAGGAGGTGAACTGGTTATACGGATTGACGAATGCAATCGGTTCGGTTTCGGAAACATAGCCGTGCCATGCATAGTCGATGTAGTCGCCCACGGCGATTCCGCCCGTTAGGGCCGTATCATGGAACGATGCCGTGGGCTCGTCATAATCGACCACTGTCAGCAGCTTGTCGGGCATCGCTTCATGCAGGGCCTTGATCAGTTTGGGGTACGAGGCGGTATTCACCACAGGCATTCCCTCCTTGCCATAGCCCGAACCGCGATCCCAGAGGTTGACGCCATCGAGCCGGTAAGTCGTAATGAAGACTGCGACTTGGCCCACGAAATCGGCAATCTGCGCATCGGTCATGTTGCAGAACCCGATGCCGCTGCCACCGCCTTCGATGCAGACGCACACCTTGCGGCCTTTGTCCTGCATCTGTCGGATGTATTTGTCGGCATGCTCTACCGTATAACGCAAATCGGAAGTCGGAGCGAAGAGGGCGCGTTTCGAATCGGGAGCATAGCCCACCTGAGCGATTCGCAAATTGACGATATTCCCCAAAGAGGCCGTATAAACCGATTCGAAAGTAGTCATATCCTGTTTTTCCCAAGCCACGTAGTCGGCATAATGCGCCTGTATCTCGCTGGTGTTGAGATAGAATACGGTTGTCCACTCGGTATCCAGTTCTATATTAGAACTCTCATTGCCAGACTGATAGATGTTCTCATCGAATTCCCGAACAGTGACGCCATAATAAAGCACCTGCTGCTCGTTCCCGTTTTCGGTGGCATCGACGACGACCGGCATCAGATAGATGCCCGGTTCCAACCCCTTAGATTCGATCGTAAGTTCGATTTTATCGGACATGCGAGCCCCGGCCGGAACAGCAATTTTACCATTGTTAGACAGCCGAATATTGGCAGCGGGAAGTGGCGTCAGATTGGTTCCGTTAGCAATATTGTAGACTTCGACTAACGTAAGGTCGGGTGCTGCCGTCAGCGTCATGGCCTGCGGTGCCGCCTGAGTGAGTTTATAATAAATTTTGTCAGACACGACATCTTCATCGCCTTCCGTCAGGTGAACGGGGACTCGGTCTCGGAGCGATTTCGAACTGCGCAATACGCCTGTCACGGTCGTCATCGCTTCTTCATCCGGCAACTGTCCGACTTTATAGGTAACCTCTTCATCCGTGCAGGCAATCAGCGACATAGCCGCTGCAAGCCCGAACAGCCCGCTGCGAAGAGATCGGATAATCAATTTTTTATTTTTCATAATCGATCAAGATTAAATTACTCCTTGTTAAGTTGCGGGACCTCGATACCCTCGGGCCATTCAAGGTCTTTTTCGGCTACGGCGTCGTTGCCATTACCGGTCCAGTCCTTAATGACATTACCCGCTCCTTCGTCGAATTTCCAGTAACCGATAAGGCCAGGTGTTTGGGGATCAACATCGTACATATTATCCCAAATCTCCTGTTCATTGCGAGCCACATTCCAGACGCGAACTTCGGTGATATCACCGTTGAGTTGGCGACTGTCGTCATAAGACTTGCCGAGGAAAAACTGACGGAAATTACCCCAGTCTTTGTAATCCTTATAAGTCTCCGGGTCTTGCAAATAGAGATCATAAAAAGCACGGCCTGCAAGGTTGAACGGTGTCGAGGCCGCGTTCCCGAGATCGGATCCTTTGCTTTGCAGTTTTCCGTTAACATAGAGGCATACCTCGCGTGTCGCATAGCTGTAGGTTGCAGCGATATGATACCACTCCCCGGCATTGAGTAGTTTTGCTTCGTCCTTTTTGGGGAATTTTCCGAAGCCCGGGGTTTGGGCCGAATCACCCGAACCGTCGAACTGGAGCTGCTGGCGAGGGAATGAAGCATCGCCGATACGCAGCAGCAGGTAGTTCTCGACCCCCATAATGGTAGAAATCTCGGAGTGTTTGGAGAAGTCGTCGACTCGGATAATCGCCTCATAGGTCACGGCTGTCAGGTTATTGAACAGCATACTGCCTTCCGAGGCCTTGTCGAGTGTCGGAAAGTTGATCCAGTTGTCGCGCAACGATGCGGCCGAGGTTATGGCCGACGAACGTTTCACCAGATAGTAGGCAGTTGCCGAACTGCGAAGCGTTGACACGCCGCCTTCGACATGTGAAATAGTGATCGGCACGAGATATGTTTCGTCAATAGGCAGTTCTTCTCCGCCCGTGCTGCCGTCGAGATCCTTCAATTCCAGATTCAACTGGTCGGAAATCGTCTTTCCGGCAGGAATTGTTATTTTATCGGCCGAAAGTGTGTAATATCGCGAGTCGAGCATCCTCCATGAGGTATTATGTCGGGCATTATACACGTCAATCAACGACGGCTCGACCTCAACATTGACTCTAACATCTTGCGATGCTGGATAACTCAGTACGACAGAAAATTCCTTTTTCAGTTCGGTAAGGGTTTTCTTAAAAGTAGTGATCTGCGTATCGCTGTTTTCCGCAACATCGAGGTAGACCACGTTGTCGAACGGCGATTTGTTGTCGTACTCATCATCCTTGCAGCTAATGAAAGCTACAGCAAACGATAATATTGAGAATAAATATAATCTCGTATTCTTCATGGCTATCTTATTTGGAAGGGTTCAAGGTCTGAATGGTATGACGGGTCAGCGAATAGATGATTTCTGCACCGAAATAATCTTGATTCACTCCGTAAATGCAGAGTCCGGCCAATGGCTGCGGCCCGATTTCAGGAATGCGCAACGTTAAAGCTGAGATTGCGTCGGAAGTCCCTTTATCCTCATCCGTAAATTCGTATTCAGTCATGGCTCCAAGCAGCAGTTTGTCACAAGGAACAGCTCCTGCCCCCAATGCGCGGAGAATTTGCAATTTTAGATCGGTAGCATTGTCTGTTTCTTTCGTATCAAGAACAAAGTAATTGATTTTCGTACGGTCGGCAGCAGCAATGAACTGCGGATCACCTTCGAAAAGCAGTACCCAATCCTTGCCAGGACCAGCCACAGCAGTAAATTTTTCGATGAAAAGATCTGCCACGGCTTTTTGTGCGGCCTGATCCGCTTCCGCCCCATATATGGGAATTCCAGAAAATGAAAGGCCGTCGAGCCCCAGTTCACGAACCCGGGCGATCACTTTATCCAAATAAGTTCCAAGTGCCGTGAGATCGGTCCATTCTGCGCTACGCGAAGCATAGTCTACGAAATACACCACACGTGTCCCCTTCTCGTGAAGAACCGCCAGATCTTCTTCGTCATAAGCCGAGAAATCATCTGCATTTGTGAGTGATACGAGATCGAGCGAATCAGGCAGGCTGCGCAGGCAATCCTTCTCGCTCGTGGCGACGGGAGCGCCGTTCGCGAAGCTGGCGAAAACGAGTGTATGTTCGCTCTGTTTGTATTCCCGCAGCGCGGCTGTGTATTGCGCCCATAATTCAGAATCCTGCTCGTTGGGACGCTGCGTTTTCTGATTTACGCTTTCTATCTCCGTCCAGTCGTTGCACGAACCTGAGAAAAGGCTCATGAGAAATACCGTTCCCCAGAGTGATAATCTATTCATTCTTTTCATAACGACTTATTCTAAAGGTTTCACATCCCACCACACGCGTACTCCGCCGTTGTCCTTACCTCCGATTGCAGCGATAGCTGCTTGCAGGTGTACCGGATTTTCAGTGTATTCTTCTACCGGATAGGGAATTCGACGCATTCCGTATTTCGCATCGACTGTTCCGGCACTCTTGTTTTCAATAGCCGGAAGTAAACGCGGGTATCCGGTACGCCGATATTCCGACCATGCTTCGACACCCAGCGGGAAGATAGCGATCCATTTTTGCGTGATGATTCGCTCAAGGTTGCGCTCCCGAACCTCTTCCGTATTGCCGGCTTCCCAAGCAATCGTAATATCGCTCGCCGGATTGTCTGCGGTATATTCACCCATCGGATCGATGTATTTCGCCGGTCGCGCATTGCTGGTAACATACGTTTCAGCTCCCGAAACGCCCCGCTCTTCGAACGAGAGTTTAATAGCCTGCTCATAAAGCGATTGAGCATTACCCATGTCGCCCCAACGCAATTCCCATTCTGCCCGCAGAAATGCGGCTTCAGCTGCATTAAACCAAAGATAGGGGGTACTGCTCGATACAATTTGATTGGAATAGGTCGAAACGACTGTCGCCTTGTTGGTCGGATCGGTACCTACGCGCAGACCGTAATAATCGCTTTTTTTATTCCATGTCCCTTGGGTGAACATTGCAGCACGCCGGGGATCATTGTAACCGTTCATATAGCTGATAATGTCGGCAGCAACTCGATGATCTCCCCAGTCGTTATAGATCAATGCCATGCGGTTTTCAGGAGCGTGCATCATCGCATTGTCTGTATTGGTGGTGATCACGCCATCAGCAATAGCTTCCGCTCCTTTGGCTTTGGAGATGTCGGGCTTAACATATGACAAACGCATGGACATGCGCAGTTTGAGTGAATTGGTGTACTTGATCCATTTCCGAATATCGCCGTAATAGACATTGTCAAACTTACGGAACCCTTCAGCGGAAAGTTGTTCATTAGCATGAAGGGTGGTCAAGACCTCATCCAATTCTTCGAACATTTTCATGTAGACCTCTTCCTGGGTATCGTAGGCCACCGTCAACGATTCGGCGGAATCTTCTATGACTTTCGAATAGGGAATCGATCCGTAGGTATCTGTCATACGATGCATGATAGCCACACGAAATAATTTGGCCAATGCAATGGCGACTTCATCATCCGTATTGTTTATTACACCGCGGAAATAGGGGTAGACCTCCTGCATTGGGATGACAAATGGCCACTTGAGCCAATCTGCGGAAGGATTGAAGGTCGAAAATTTCTCTTTCCATCCGTCGGGAGTCTCTGCCATGTATCCAGCGAAGGGATTGCCTGTGAGAGACTCGTTAAATTGGTATCGGTGCTCTTGTATAGGAATGACCCAGTTTTGTAATCCCTTGATGTTCGTTCCGATTTTATAATTCTCGCGTTCGAGCTCTTCGTTGGTAGCTCCGCTGGGATCACGGTTGATTTCATCGAAATCGCCCGTACATCCCATAGCGCAGAACAGCACGAGAAAAAGTAACAGAAACTGATTTTTAATAGTCTGTTTCATACTGTCCATGATTTAGAAAGTGATTTTTACACTGAACCCGAGGCTCCGGAGCGAAGGCATCATAAAATAGTCGATTCCCTGATAGTTGTTTCCGGTTGAAGCTATGGCCTCGGGATCGAATGGGGCCTTGTTGTAAATCATCCATAGGTTGCGCCCCACGAACGACACGTCAATCGAACAAACGTCACGGAACCACCTGCGAGGCAGCGTGTATCCCAGCGTGAGCTCTTGCAGGCGCACATTAGTGGCTGAATAGGTATAGAACTGAGGTAGTCCGCTTTGAGAACTGATGGCGGCATACCACCGTTGTGCATCAACCATTTCACGCCCGTTGATGAGGATGCCTCCGGCATCGCGTGCAGCAGCGGAAGTCTCTGATACACCGAATAAATCCATGTTGGCTTGAGTCGCTGAATAGCAGATGCCTCCGATACGAGCCGACACGAGGAAGCCGAGATGTATTCCCTTCCATGCGAAATCATTACGCCAGGCCATGTTGTAATCCGGAAAAACGGAGCCCAAATAGATATCCTCACCCGTATCGGTTGTAACAAGATTACCGTTGCGGTCGACTTGGATATAGCCATTTTCGTCGTATTTGAGATTCGAAGTGGTATAAAGGTCACCCAACGTGCCACCTTTCTTGATGATATATTTGGCCTTGCCTAACCCTTTGATCTCCAACCTATCCTTCAATGGTTCTCCGGTCAGCGGATCGGTTAGACCGTCCATCAACTCCACGACTTTATTTTTATTCCATGAAAAAGTGACGCTTGTATCCCACGAAAAATCCCGCCATGAGTGTCCATAGCCGAGGCTCGCTTCGATACCAGTATTGCGGACACAACCCGTTTGGACATACATGCTCGAATAACCAGACGATGTGGAAACTGTCGGCTGGAATGTTTGATTGTTCGTGTCGGCACGATACCACGATATATTTAACCGCAGGTCGTTCCACAAGCGGGCATCAAGACCAACCTCCCAAGTTTTCGTACGTTCGGGATAGAGTTGTTTGATTTCCCGATGCGTTGTCGGGAGCCACGTTTGCGAAGTTTCGTCGTAATCATAAGTCGGTGTGGTGAGGAAACGAGGAAATGGAATACCGACCGAAGAATACGAGGCCCGGAGTTTCAGATAGGTAAATGCATCGGGCATATCGAAAGTGACGCTCGGCAGCCATGACAGACCTACTGAAGGATAGAAGAATGACTGTTGCGGAGAGCCGGCCAACTGCGAAGCCCAGTCGTTACGCCCCGTAACGGTCAGATAAAGCATCGACTTATAACCCAACTCGATGGAGCCGAAAAGCGACTGCGTCTGTTCCTGCCATCCTGTCTTCTGCGGACGAGATTTTTCCTTGTCCAGATCGTAAACGGTGAACATGTTGGGAATACCAACGTCACGGATCGGCCCGCGGTAACTTAGTTCCTTGCTCTTTACGTCGTTGATTGAAGCTCCAAGGTTGGCTACGAGCGAAAACTTATTGTCAGCAAAGGTTTTGTTGATATTCAGTATTACATCAGCGTATAACTGTTCATCGGTATTGCGAATCTCCGTATAATGCCCTTGCGTACTGCCTTCGGTAATTGTCGTATTCGATGAGGCATAGAGTTTCTGCGTATAGATGGAGTTCGTGTTATCGACTTTTGCTCGTCCAGCGATATTCATCCACGGCAAAATGTCGAATGCAACAGACACATTAGCCATATAACGTTTCTTATCCGTATTACGGGGGTTGCGATATGCGATCCAATACGGGTTCTGCATACGCAAGTCGCCGCCCTCACCCTGCGGCCAGTACTGCACGGCGATCTTGCGGGCCGCATCCCAACGCTCGAAAACCTTTACAGCATCGAAGTTGTCTCCGCGCGGGAAGAGATAAGCTGAAACCAGCGGATTACTATACACGCCTTGATTGGTCATATTCTGATCCTTCTGCACGATATAATTCGCTCCGACATCTACGCGCAAGCGATCTTCCAGAAAGTGCGAAGTATTACGGAATGTAAAATTATAGCGATCATAGGTATTGTTTGGAATGATTCCGTCCGAATTAACAACTGCTGCTGAGAAAAACATCTGGTTCTTGTCCGTTCCTCCTGACATGGTGATGGCGTTGGTCGTAACGTAACCCGTTTCGAAAAAATCTTCAGGTGTATACCCTGTACGGGCAGCATCAGTAAGTTTTTCACCCCAACTATAAATCGGAGAACCGGAAAGTTTGCCATAACTACCCGTGCCATAACGGTTTTGAAACTCGGGAAGTACAAACGGCTGCAAAAATTCAGTATGGTTTGAATAACTGGCATTGAATTTCCCGGCTTGTCCCTTTTTTGTCGTGATCATAATAGCTCCATTTGCAGCTTCCGAACCGTAAAGTGCTGCGGCTGAGGCTCCAGTTAGTACCGACATCGATTCGATATCTTCGGGATTTAAGTCGGCAATAGCTTCCGTTGCTCCTCGCGAATCGAACTCCGTGCCGCCACCGCCACCGATATTGTACATCGGAATGCCGTCAATGACGTAAAGTGCATTTGATGACTGGAGAATGGACTTGTTACCGCGCATGACGACCTTCGAGGCGCCGCCAACACCTGACGACGAGGTATTGATCGTGATACCGGCGACTTTACCGGACAGGGAGTTGATAAAGTTGGCATCCTTCACATCGGTAATGGCACTCGACTTCACCTGCTGCACGTTATAGCTCAAGGCTTTTTCCTGACGCTTAATACCAAGAGCAGTAACAACCACCTGCTCGATTTCGGCGACGGATTCTTTAAGCGTAATGTTAAATACAGTACGACTGCCAACAGATACCACCACAGGCTCATAGCCCAAAAAATTAATTTCCAGTTGAGCTGTTGCAGTGGGGGGGGGTATCTGAAGTGAGAATGAGCCGTCAGCGTTGGTGCTGGTTCCCACTGCCGTACCTTTGACAATGATGGAAGCACCGACAATAGGCTGTTTGTTCTGATCCTGCACCGTACCTGATATCGTTATCGGTTTTTGGATTGGTTGTTTTTTCAGAATGATGTTCGAGCCGCTGATTTGATAGTTTACATCGGAACCTTTTAGCATTTGGATCAAGGCTTCCTGCAAAGGTTGGTTTATAACATTGACACTAACAGAGCAGGTGACATCTACATCGTCATCAATGGCAAAAAGATAGCGTGTCTGCTTTTCTATTTCGGTCATAACCTGCTTCATACGCACATCCTTCAACTGAATGGTCACGCGAATATTTTGTGCATAGACACTTGTAAAGGGGGTGTATAGACAGGCAAGAACCAAAAGAATAGGCAGCCAAATTTGCTGAATAATCTTTTTATTCATACATTTGTAAATTAAGGTTCAAAGTTAGAGATAGGTTAGTATTTCTGATTGGACCTCGCCTATGAGTGCTTCCTCCACTCATAGGTTTTTTATATCAGAAATAAAAAAGTAAGAATGTCTTGGTTTTTATTTCATAGGCGTATTTTCTATTATTAAATAAACATCTACAAATAGTTACATTATTTTATCCGGATAATATTTTCAATTTCGTCGTAGGTATATGTAAAATCCGAGGCCATTTGAAGCAGTTGCATAGCGTGGTTTATTCCGTCTGATACTCGAATTTTACAACTCTGATATTTGATAACAGGCAACTCCGAACGCTCGATAACAATTTTCACATCATAGTATTTTTCTAACTTTTCCACGACCTGATCAAAAGGCATTCTATTGAGCGTAATGATGCCTTCCGGCCACCGATATTCATCCGGATCTTCGATTGGAGCTATCTGCAAGTGCCCATTTTTGAGGTTAACTACTGAATTTTCGTCCATTAATACCGATTCGTCGCTTAAATGGCTTAATACCGCAACCTTACCTCTAAACAATGCTGTGGAGAACAGGTTTTTTACCTCGTCAGCAATAACATTGAAATGGGTTCCCAATACTTTTACATCGCAAGCAAAAGTTTCCACAATAAATGGACGGTTCGCGTCTGGCTCTACATCGAACATTGCTTCGCCATATAGTTGTATTCGCCGCTCTTTTCCTGCAAATATCGAAGGATATACGATCCTACTACCGGAGTTGAGATCGATCACCGAGCCATCATTCAGTGTAACTCGAATTTGTTTTCCTGAGGGGGCCTCAATCGTAGTCATTTGATTTGTCCATTCACTGACTCGATGAGTGAAAAGCACGTAATTTATAGCAAAGCCAATCACCAGCACTGCGGCTATCTTACCTGTAAATCGAATAATTTTCGATAAAGTTATATTACGAATTGGGCTGACCATGCTCTTAACTGGTGATTCGAAAGCCGTGGACATAACTCCCAATATATATATATCATGTGCTTTGTTCATCGCTTTTTGATGTTCTTTGGGATTTTCATCCATCCATGCCGTAAGTCGAGCGGTTTCTTCCTCGGTAAGTTGACCGGCAAAGAACCGAAATAACATGGCATCTGTAATTTGAGTCTGTGTCATTTTTTTATTCGCTTCTATATATATAAGCCACAACTCAACCACTTTCCCCCTAAATTGTATCCATTTTTTGTAAATAAATATATTTAAGATATTGTGAAAAATATTTATAATTGTAATGCATTGTATATTAAAATATTAAGCAAATGCTGTTTAATATGCAATTATCTCAAATAATTTTAATATCTTTGTGTATCTGATATGACAATGGACACTACGGCGTTATCACATCAAATGTTCGATCAGTTATTTCGGCAAAATAAGCGACAATTATTCATTGTTGCTTTCAGTTATGTTCGGGATGAAGATGTTGCGCAGGATATTGTAAACGACAGTTTTATGTCTATATGGGAACGTCGGGAGAGTATAGAGCCCACCAACCTAAAAGCCTATCTTTTCCGTGTTGTTAGAAATAATTGCCTTCATTATCGCCGGGATCAACAAATTGGGAGAGCCGTCTGTGAAAAGATCCGGCAAAAAGAAGCCGGTTTGATGGAGTATTACACGCGGACGATTGAAAGCTGCAATCCTAATGAATTGTTTACAAATGAAATTCTTGCAATTTACAAAGAACAAGTAGAGCAAATGCCGGATATCACGAAACAAATATTTACTCTTAAAACAGAAGGCAGAAGTTATAAAGAGATTGCTGGCATTCTGAATATCAGTATAAAAAAGGTCGATAAGGAGTTGCAAAATGCTACAGCTAAGTTACGTTCGTCTCTTAAAGACTACTTGTCGGTTTTAGTTGTATTTTTTACTTTTCTCGAAAAATAAGTTTCTTAATCTATCAAACATTAAGCATTCTATTGTCTTAGATATTTCGTACTATTAACGTGTTTATTGGGGCTCAATAATTTTTTCAAAATATTTATTTACGGAAAATAGATAAGATTTAGGGGGAAAGTGGTTGAGTTGTGGCTTATTATAATAGACAAGCTAACAACAGAAATAATAACTAATGGCACTTTATCCTCCTTTGCGATGGATCCCGAGCCTGTATTTTGCGATGGGCTTGCCGTTCGTGGTTCTGAACATGGTTTCGGCCGTATTGTTCAAGGATCTGGGGATCTCGGACGCACAAATCGCGTTCTGGACATCGCTTATCATGTGGCCGTGGACGATCAAATTCCTGTGGAGCCCCTTCCTGGAAATTTTCCGTACCAAAAAATTCTTCGTCGTCACGACGCAGCTCCTTAGCGGCATATTGTTCGGCGTCGCGGCCCTGTCGCTTCAGCTTCCGCTGTTCTTCGCGGTCAGTGTTGCTGTCTTTGCGGTCGTTGCCTTCAGCGGGGCGACGCACGACATTGCGGCCGACGGAGTCTACATGTCGGAGCTATCGCCTGCGTCCCAGGCGAAATACATCGGCTGGCAGGGTGCGTTCTACAACCTTGCGAAACTGGTCGCCACGGGCGGCCTGGTGTGGTTCGCAGGTTTTCTCTACGAAGGCTTCAGCGCCGTGGGCGCAGCAACATTCGACGCCTACGTACGTTCGTGGACGGTGGTGCTTGCTATTCTTTGCGGCCTCCTCGTCCTGCTGGGCGTCTACCATGTCCGGGCGCTTCCCGCCGGGGGCGGTGCTGCCGAACGGCATTCGCTGCGGGATGGCCTGTCGGGCCTGCGCGAGGTCATCGGCGCTTTTTTCACGAAGAAACACATCTGGTATTATATCGCCTTCATCATCCTGTACCGGTTGGGCGAGGGCTTCGTGATGAAGATCGTTCCTCTGTTCCTCAAGGCGGATACCGCATCCGGGGGCTTGGGTCTTACGAACCAGCAGATCGGCCTTTACTACGGGACTTTCGGCGCGGGGGCGTTTCTGCTGGGCTCGCTTTTGGCGGGCTACTACATCGCCCGACGTGGTCTGCGGCGCACTCTTTTCACGCTGTGCTGTATCTTCAACCTGCCGTTCGGGGTCTACGCCTTGCTTGCATGGTTCCAGCCTCAGTCGATGTGGATCGTGGGCGGGGGCATCGTGCTGGAATACTTCGGCTACGGGTTCGGATTCGTGGGCCTTACGCTGTTTATGATGCAGCAGGTTGCCCCGGGGCGTCACCAGATGGCGCACTACGCCTTCACTTCGGGTATCATGAACCTTTCGGTGATGCTCACGGGCGCCGTTTCGGGTTACCTGAGCGATGCCTTGGGTTACGGCATGTTCTTCCTCGCAGTTATGTTGGCCACGGTTCCGGCATTTCTGGTGACGTGGTTCGTACCCTTTACCTATGACGACAAACCAAACGACAAATAATTTATATGGATACACTGAAAATTGCGGGCTCGAATCAGCCCGATATGCCGTGGGAGGATCGTCCCGCCGGCTCCAAAGAGGTGATGTGGCGTTACAGCGCAAACCCGATCATCGGGCGTCATGCGCTTTCGACGTCGAATTCGATCTTCAACTCGGCGGTCGTTCCCTTCAAAAAAGGAAAATATAACTATGCGGGCGTTTTCCGGTGCGACGACACGAACCGCCGGATGCGCATCCACGTGGGCTTTTCGGTGGACGGCCTTCGGTGGGAGATCGAGGAGTCCGACTTCCGGCTGGAGGGTGCGGACGCCGAGATCGGGCAGTGGGTCTACGGCTACGACCCTCGCGTTGCGAAGATCGACGACAAATATTACGTCACGTGGTGCAACGGCTACCACGGGCCGACGATCGGCATTGCGTGGACGGATGACTTCGAGACGTTCCACCAGCTTGAAAACGCATTTCTTCCCTATAACCGCAACGGGGTTCTGTTCCCGCGCAAGATCGGGGGCCGGTTCGCGATGCTGTCGCGTCCGAGCGACACGGGTCACACGCCCTTCGGGGACATCTTCTATTCGGAGAGCCCCGACATGGAGTTCTGGGGCCGCCACCGTCATGTGATGTCTCCCTCGGCGTTCGAGGTTTCGGCGTGGCAGTGCATGAAGATCGGCGCGGGCCCCGTTCCCATCGAGACCTCGGAGGGCTGGCTTCTGTTCTACCACGGGGTGCTTCGCTCGTGCAACGGCTATGTCTACGCCTTCGGCTCGGCATTGCTGGATTTGGAGGAGCCGTGGAAGGTCACGGCCCGCAGCGGTCCCTACCTGATCTCCCCGCGCGAAACGTACGAATGCATGGGCGACGTTCCGAACGTGACGTTCCCGTGCGCTGCGCTGCACGACCCCGCGACGGGACGCGTGGCCGTCTACTACGGATGCGCCGACACGGTTACGGGCCTTGCGTTCGGCTATATCCCCGAAATCATCGACTTCACGAAGCAAAACTCGATCCTCTGATGCGACTGCGACGAACGCTGCTTACCCTGGCGCTCGCCGCAGCCGTTTTCGGCGCTGCGGCTTCTGCGCAGACCCCTGCCGACCGGGTCGACCCGTTCATCGGGACTACGAACTTCGGGACCGCGAACCCCGGGGCCGTCACGCCGCACGGGATGATGTCGGTGGTTCCGTTCAACGTCATGGGGTCGGAGGAGAACGTCTACGACAAGGACGCCCGCTGGTGGTCCACGCCCTACGAATACCATAACAAATTCTTCACGGGCTTCGCGCACGGCGCCTTGAGCGGCGTGGGGTGCCCCGAGCTGGGCGCGCTGCTGACGATGGCCACGACGGGCCCTCTGACGGTGGATTACCGGGAGTACGGCACGTCGTACAGGGACGAAAAGGCCTTCCCGGGCTATTACTCGGTCTTTCTGGACAAGTACGGCGTCCTTGCCGAAGCCACGGCCACGGCGCGTAGCTCGGCCGAGAGGTACACCTTTCCGGAAGGCACAGGGCATATTCTGTTAAATCTGGGCGAGGGGCTTACCAACGAGTCGGGCGCGATGGTTCGCCGTGTGAGCGCCACGGAGATCGAGGGCACGAAGTTGCTGGGGACGTTCTGCTACAATGCGCAGAAGGTTTTCCCGGTCTATTTTGTGCTTCGGGTTTCGAAGACTCCGAGTGCCGGCGGCTATTGGAAGAAGCAACGGAAGATGACGGGAGTGGAGGCGGAGTGGACGCCGGACAACGGGAGGTATAAACTCTATACGGAGTACGGGCGCGAGCTTTCGGGCGACGACGTGGGCTACTGGTTCTCCTTCGACGGCCTTGCGGCGGGCGAGCAGGTGGAGGTGCGCATGGGCATTTCGTATGTCTCTACGGAGAACGCGCGCAAAAACCTCGACGCCGAACAACCCGCCGGCACGACCTTCGACGCCATCCGGGAACAGGCCCGCAAGGGCTGGAACGAGGCTCTGGGCAGAATCCGGGTCGAGGGCGGCGCCGAGCAGCAGCAGAGGGTGTTCTACACGGCGTTGTACCATGCGCTGCTGCACCCGAATCTCGTGAGCGACGTGAACGGCGAATACCCGCTGATGGAGCGTTCGGGCGAGACGGGCGTGACGGATGGCGAACGTTATACGGTCTTTTCGCTGTGGGACACCTGCCGCAACCTGCACCAGCTGCTGACGCTGGTCTACCCGGATCGTCAGCGGGAGATGCTGCGCTCGATGACGGGGATGTACGAGGAGTGGGGTTGGCTTCCGAAATGGGAGCTTTACGGCCGCGAGACCTTCACGATGGAGGGAGACCCTGCGATCCCGGTGATCGTCGACAGCTGGATGAAGGGCCTTCGGGATTTCGATGTCGCCAAGGCCTACGAGGCGATGCGCAAGTCGGCCACGACGCCCGGTGCGCAGAACCGCATGCGGCCCGACATCGACCCCTATATCGAGAAAGGCTATATCCCGCTGGGGTTCTACGCCAAGGACCTTGCGGGCGACACCTCCGTCTCGCACGCGCTGGAGTACTACATGGCCGACGCTGCGCTGTCGCTGCTGGCCGACTCGCTCGGACAGGGGGACGACGCGCGTCTGTTCCGCGCCCGCTCGCTGGGCTATAAGCGCTATTACAGCCCGGAAAGCGGGACTTTGCGTCCGCTCCATCCCGACGGATCGTTCCTTGCGCCCTTCGACCCGAAGGCGGGCGAGAACTTCACGGCGGCTCCGGGCTTCCACGAGGGGAGTGCGTGGAACTATACGTTCTACGTTCCGCACGACGTGGAGGGGCTTGCGAAGCTGATGGGCGGGCGACGCAAATTCATCGACAAACTGCAAATGGTCTTCGACGAGGGACTTTACGACCCTGCGAACGAACCCGACATCGCCTATGCGTATCTTTTCAGCCGCTTCCGGGGCGAGGAGTGGCGCACGCAGCGGGAAACCCGGCGGCTGTTGGAGCGATACTTTACCACCGCCCCCGACGGCATCCCGGGCAACGACGACACGGGGACGATGTCGGCGTGGGCTGTTTTCACGATGCTGGGCCTCTATCCCGACTGCCCGGGCGAGCCGTACTACACGCTGACGTCCCCGACGTTCGACCGTGTGGAGATCGACACGGAGCGGGGAACGCTGGTGATCGAAAAACGCGGCGAAGGGTATATCGACCGGATGACGCTTGGCGATAAACCGTTGAAAAATTATCGTATCTTGCACGATGAATTGCTCAAGGGCGGCAAACTTACTTTTGAACTTCAAACTGGAAACTAGATGAAACTTACGGGATTCTTATTCGCCGCGGCCCTGCTGGGCAGCTGCACGCAGCCTGCCGCGGAGGAGAATTACACGCGCCATGTCGATCCGAAGATCGGCACAGGCGGCCACGGGCACGTCTTCGTGGGAGCCAACGTCCCCTTCGGCCTGGTGCAGGTGGGTCCGACGAGCATTCCGCAGACGTGGGACTGGTGCTCGGGCTACCATGCGAGCGATTCGACGGTGATCGGCTTCTCGCACACGCATTTGAGCGGCACGGGCATCGGCGATTTGTTCGACGTGACGGTCATGCCCGTCACGGGCGATGTGACCTACGCCCGGGGCACGGAGGATGATCCGACATCGGGTCTTTGGTCCTATGCCGACCGGACCCAAGAAATTGCCCGGCCGGGCTACTATTCGGTCCCGTTGACGCGCTACGGCATCCGGGCCGAGCTGACGGCCACGGCGCGCGTGGGTCTGCACCGCTACACCTTCCCGGCGTCTGAAAAGGCAGCCGTGGTCTTCGACCTGGAAAACGGCGGCTGCTGGGACAAGGCCACGGAGACGCATCTCGCAAAGGAGGGCGACCGGACGGTGACGGGCTGGCGCCACTCGACGGGCTGGGCCAAAGACCAGCGGGTCTACTTCGTCGCGGAGTTCTCGAAAGCCTTCGAAAAATTCGAAACCATCGGCGATAACTACGCCCGGGCATCGTTCCGTACAACCGACGGGGAACAAGTGTCGCTGAAAGTCGCTTTATCGCCCGTAAGCGTGGAGGGCGCTCGGGAAAACCTCGCGGCGGAGCTTCCGGGGTGGGATTTCGAAGAAACGGCGAAGGCCGCCGACAAGGCGTGGAACGATGAATTGTCGAAGGTGAAGATCGAGACCGCGGACGAGACGGCCCGCAGGATTTTCTATACGGCTCTTTACCATACGATGATCGCCCCGTCGCTCTTCTGCGACGTGAACGGCGACTACTACGGTTCGGACCATGCGATCCACCGCAACGCCGATTTCACGAACTATACGACCTTCTCGCTGTGGGACACCTACCGGGCCGCAATGCCGCTGATGACGGTGCTGCATCCCGAGAAGATGGCCGACATCGTGCAGACGATGCTGACGATCTCTGACGAGCAGGGCCGCCTGCCGGTGTGGCATCTGTGGGGCAACGAGACCGACTGCATGGTTGGCAACCCGGGCATCGTAGCGGTGGCGGACGCCATTGTAAAGGACATTCCGGGATTCGACCGCGAAAAGGCTTTCGAGGCGATCCGTAAGACGGCCATGAATCCCGACCGGGGCAACGGCCTGCGCATGGAGTACGGCTACATCCCGTGCGAGATGTTCAACGAGGCCGTAGCCTATGACATGGAGTACGCTTTGGCCGACGGCGCGGCGGCGCGTGCCGCCGAGACGCTGGGCAAGGCGGAGGATGCGAAGTATTTCGAGGAGCGCAGCCATAGCTACCGCAACTATTTCGACCCTGCGACGCGCTTTATGCGGGGCCGGGATTCGCGGAAGGGCTGGAGGACGCCCTTCAATGCGTTCGCCTCGACGCACCGCGCCGACGACTACTGCGAGGGCAACGCCTGGCAGTACACCTGGCTGGCTCCGCACGATGTCAAGGGCCTCGAAGGGCTGTTCGGCTCGCGTGCGAAGATGATTGAAAAACTCGATTCGCTGTTTACGGTAAGTTCGGTCATCGAAGGCGGCGAGACCTCGCCCGACATCTCGGGACTGATCGGCCAGTACGCCCACGGCAACGAA
>ENA-OPBM01000582-OPBM01000582.1-human-gut-metagenome-genome-assembly--contig:-NODE-582-length-28880-cov-3.530026_pt1 | contig 28880 bp, 25 predicted proteins | sample MGYA00241069_ERZ501454 | MGnify/ENA primary metagenome ERZ501454 (study PRJEB25962, sample SAMEA2042625) | human gut metagenome | biome: human gut; feature: human-associated habitat; material: faeces... | reverse complement strand
GACACCTTTTGAGTGTGGAAGCATGACAAAGCTGTTTTCCAAGGATCGTGCGAATAAGTATTTTGCAAAGGGAATGGTTGTGTTTTTTGCAGGGGGAACGGGTCATCCATACTTTTCGACAGATACGGGAATTGTTCTGCGTGCGATTGAGATGGAGGCGGACGGAATCTACCTCGCAAAAGCGATTGACGGCGTGTATGATAGTGATCCGAAGCTGAATCCGAACGCAGTGAAGTATGATGAAGTCTCTATTCAGGAAGTAATTGACAAGAAGCTTGCGGTGGTGGATCTGACAGCCTCCATTATGTGTATGGAGAACCGGATGCCGATGTATGTATTCGGACTGAATGAAGAGAATAGTATCGTAAAAGCCATGACGGGAGAGTTTAGCGGCACGAAGGTTACGGTTTCTTAGAATTGATAGAAAGGCATGGTATATATATGGATCAGAGATTAGCGGTATTTGATGAAAAGATGGGCAAAACAATGAACAATCTTGCGGAGGAGTTCGGCGGAATCCGCGCGGGACGCGCCAATCCGCATGTGCTTGACAAGTTGAGAGTGGATTACTACGGTACTCCGACAGCAATTCAGCAGGTGGCGAATGTCAGTGTTCCGGAGCCGCGTATGATTCAGATTCAGCCGTGGGAGGCATCCATGGTAAAGGAGATTGAGAAGGCGATCCTTACTTCCGATCTTGGAATCAATCCTACGAATGATGGAAAGACAGTCCGTCTTCTGTTCCCGGAGCTTACCGAGGAGCGTCGTAAAGAGCTGGTAAAAGACGTTAAGAAAAAAGGCGAAGGTGCCAAGGTTGCGGTAAGAAATATCCGTCGTGATGCCAACGATGCATTTAAAAAACTTGCAAAACAGGATGTTTCTGAGGACGAGATCAAAGAGCTTGAGGATCAGATCCAGAAACTTACAGATAAGTACATCAAGGAAGTTGACAAGGCGATTGAGAACAAGTCTAAAGAGATTCTGACTGTATAATTGTAAGAGATACGAGGATAAAGAGGGCTTCTTTGAAGAAGCTCTCTTTCTGTATGGAGGAGATTTATGAACGTACCAAATCATATTGCGATCATTCTGGATGGAAACGGACGGTGGGCAAAAGAACGTGGAATGCCCAGAACTTATGGACATAAAGTAGGAAGCCAGGTTGTTGAAGATATGCTTAATATTGTTGATGATCTTGGCGTTAAGTATTTTACAGTATATGCATTTTCAACAGAAAACTGGAAACGTTCACAAGAAGAAGTTTCAACTCTTATGGGAATTTTGAGGTGGTATCTTAAAGACTGTGTTAAAAAGTCAATGAAGAATAATGTAAGATGCCGTGTTATAGGAAGAAAAGAAGAACTCAGTCCTGATATAGTACAGAGTATTGAAAATCTTGAAGAAAAGACAAAGAATAATACAGGACTTAATTTTACAATAGCTATTAATTATGGCGGAAGAGATGAGATTACAAGAGCTGTCAAAAAGATAGCAGCTGATGTAAAGGCCGGAAAAATCAATCCGGATGATATTACTGAACAGACTATTACAGATAATCTTGATACACGGGAGCTTCCGGACCCGGATCTTCTTATAAGAACAAGCGGTGAGCAGAGATTATCCAATTATCTTCCGTGGCAGCTGGCATATACGGAGTTTTATTTTACTGATACATACTGGCCTGATTTTAGCAAAGAAGAGCTTATAAAGGCATTTGAGAAATATAATAAAAGAGAACGACGTTTTGGCGGCGTTAAGGAGGATGCTAAGTGAAAACTAGAATTATAAGCGGAATATTTCTTGCAATAATTGCAGCTTCATCGCTTTATGTAGGAAGCTGGTATCTGTTTCTTTTATGTGCATTTATATCGCTTGTCGGAATGTATGAATTATACAGGGCAGCCGGTATACATGAAAAGCTGCTTGGAATCTGTGGCTATGTTGTAGCTGTGGCATATTATGTGTGCGTATGGCTTGGAAAATGGCAGCTTGAAACGCTTGTTTTTGTATTTGGACTTATGGCAATCATGACAATATATGTCATAACATTTCCAAAATATAAATCGCAGGATGCAATGCTTGTCTTTACAGGAATATTTTACGTTGCAGTAATGCTTTCATATATATATAAAGTTAGAGTTGCAGGAGACGGCAAATATATAGTATGGCTTGTATTTGTATCATCATGGGGCAATGACACATTTGCATATTTTACAGGTGTTCTTTTTGGTAAACATAAGATGGCACCTAAGCTTTCTCCGAAAAAATCAGTTGAAGGAGCAGTTGGCGGTGTGACAGGTGCAACTTTACTGGGCATAATCTATGGATTTATAATAAGCGGAAGAATGTCCGGCATATTTGTGCATCCTGTATGGACATTTGCAATAGCAAGTTTTATAGGAGCGTTGTTATCTATAATCGGAGATCTGGCTGCATCTGCAATCAAGAGAAATTATGATATAAAAGATTATGGAAAACTTATTCCGGGACACGGCGGAATCATGGACAGGTTTGACAGTGTGATATTCACGGCTCCGGCTGTATATTGGGCTGTTTACCTTATCAGTCACATAATGTAAGAAAGGCTTGAATAATTATGAAAAGTGTATCTTTATTAGGTTCAACAGGTTCAATAGGAACACAGACATTAGATGTTATAAGAAAAAATAATGATATAAAAGTTGTGGCTCTCGCTGCAGGCACAAGAGTAAAAGAATTAGCTGAGCAGACCAGAGAATTTAAGCCGCAGCTTGTAAGCGTTGGAACACAGGAAAAGGCAAAAGAGCTGAAAGTTCTCCTTTCCGATATGGACGTTAAGATTGTATATGGCATGGAAGGACTTATTGAGGCAGCTACAATAGATGAAGCTGACATTGTAGTGACTGCGGTTGTGGGCATGATGGGAATAGAACCTACAATAGCGGCAATTAATGCACATAAAGATATTGCACTGGCAAATAAGGAGACACTTGTTACAGCCGGTCATATCATCATTAATCTTGCAAAAGAAAAAAATGTATCAATTTATCCTGTAGACAGCGAACATTCAGCAATATTCCAGTGCCTTAACGGTGAAAACAGGGGACAGATTGATAAAATTCTTCTTACTGCATCAGGCGGTCCTTTCAGGGGAAAGACAAGAAAAGAACTTGAAAATGTTACACTTGCCGATGCATTAAAACACCCAAACTGGGCTATGGGAAGAAAAATCACAATAGATTCATCTACAATGGTAAACAAAGGACTTGAAGTTATAGAGGCACAGTGGCTTTTTGGTGTTCCTGTTGATAAAGTACAGGTTATAGTCCAGCCACAGAGCATAATTCATTCTATGGTGCAATTTGTTGACGGCGGTGTAATGGCCCAGCTTGGAAGTCCTGATATGCGTCTTCCTATTCAATATGCATTATATTACCCTGAGAGACGAATACTCGATACTAAAAGACTTGATTTTTATGAACTTGCACAGATTACATTTGAAAAACCTGATATGGAAACATTTAAGGGACTTAAATTTGCATATAATGCAGCAGAAAGAGGCGGCAATATTCCTACAGCAATGAATGCAGCCAACGAGCTTGCAGTAAGCAGATTTCTGGACGAAAAGATAAAATATCTTGATATATATGACATAATAGAGTATGCCATGGAAAATATTAAGTATATCGACAATCCTACAGTTGAACAGATTCTTGAGACTGAAAAGACTGTATATGAAATGATTGAAAGCAGGTGGTGATTTGATTTTAAATATAATCATAGCAATTATCATGATTGGACTTATTGTCCTTATTCATGAATTTGGACATTTTATAGTCGCAAAGGCTAATGGAGTCGCTGTAGTTGAGTTTTCAATAGGCTTCGGACCTAAGCTTTTCGGAATAAAAAAGGGAGATACTGAATACTGTCTGAAGCTTATACCATTCGGTGGTGCATGTATAATGCTTGGAGACGATATGCTTACACAGTCTGATGATGGCAGTGAAGATGAAAATGGAGAAGATGAAGATTCAGATGATTTGCCTGCAAAAGAAAGAAGAGAGGAACTTTTAAAAAATTATGATGCAGACAAAGCATTTGCAGCTAAAACAGTGTGGTCAAGAATTGCAATAATAGCTGCCGGACCTGTATTTAACTTTCTTCTTGCATTTGTGTTCGCTGTTATTATAATTGGAAGTGTCGGTACAGATCCATGTACTGTTGATGTTGTAGAGGATAGTTCACCGGCGGCAGCTGCGGGACTTCAAGTTGGTGATGAGATAACAAAAATTAACAATAACGGCATTGCATTTTCAAAGGAATATGCATTTTATCAGGCATATCATGCATCTGATACAATGAATATAACATATAAGCGTGATGGTCAGAAATATACGACAACAGTTACACCCGAGTACAGAAAACTGAGTGTATACAGACTTGGTATTACTATTAGCGACAACACACTTGTTGCCTCAGTAAGTGATAATTCGGCAGCTTCAAAAGCCGGAATTGAAAAAGGCGATGTGATAGTTTCAGTTGATGGAGTAAAGCCTACGGATGACAATAAAATTCCGCAGATAATTAATAATTCAGGCGGAAAAGAGATTGAGATGGTAGTAAAACGCGACGGTCAGGATGTTACATTAAAAGTTACGCCAACACTCGTTGAAAGCGAAGAATACTATACAGGTTTTGACAGCTATGGATATCGTGTAAAAGTCAGCCCTGCACAGACAATACTCTGCTCGTTTAAAGAAGTAGGATACTGGATAGAAACAGTTGTAAAAAGTGTCGGAATGATGTTTACAGGTAAACTTGGAATTAATGATTTATCAGGACCGGTGGGCGTTGTGGATTCAGTTAATACTGTTGTTGAACAGAGTAAGCCGGATGGGGCATGGTATGTGTGTCTTAACATATTCCAGTATATTGTAATGTTAAGTGCTAACCTCGGAGTTATGAATCTCCTTCCTTTACCGGCACTTGACGGCGGAAGACTTCTTTTTATGTTTATTGAAGTGGTTAGAGGAAAACCTGTAAAGAAAGAGCGTGAGGGAATGGTTCATTTTGTCGGAATGGTTCTTCTTATGCTTCTTATGGTCTATATAATGTTTAAAGATATAGTTAATTTGTTTTAAAATATTTGTTTTAGAATGTATTGACAGGGCAGTATGTTTGTCACAAAGGTATCATAACTGTCCGGAAACGGAGTTTTTATGTACAGAGATAATACGAAAACGGTAAAAATCGGTAACTGTGTAATCGGAGGCGGAAATAAAATCGCAATCCAGTCCATGACAAATACAAGAACTGAAAATGTAAAAGAGACGGTAAAGCAGATTCTTGCTCTTGAAGAGGCAGGCTGTGACATAGTAAGATGCACGGTTCCGACGCAGGAGGCGGCAGATGCGATACGCGAGATAAAAAGATATATCCATATTCCGCTTGTTGCCGATATTCATTTTGATTACAGAATGGCAATCGCGGCGATTGAAAACGGTGCCGATAAAATCAGAATCAATCCCGGAAATATAGGAAGTACAGACAGAATCAAGGCGGTCGTAGATGCTGCAAAAGAAAGAAACATTCCTATTCGTGTCGGTGTAAACAGCGGCTCTCTTGAAAAAGACCTTATTGAAAAATATAATGGTGTTACAGCCGAAGGTCTCGTTGAGAGTGCACTTGATAAAGTTAAGATAATTGAAGATTTGGGATATGATAATCTTGTTATAAGTATCAAATCATCGGATGTTTTGATGTGCGTAAAAGCACATGAGCTTATTGCAGATAAGACAAATCATCCGCTTCATGTAGGAATAACAGAGTCGGGCACAGTATTTTCCGGAAGTATCAAATCAGCGATAGGATTAGGACTTATTCTTAATCAGGGTATCGGTGATACAATAAGAGTGTCATTAACAGACGACCCGGTAAAAGAGATTGAAGCTGCAAAGCTTATATTAAGAACACTTGGGTTGAGAAAAGGTGGAATTGAAGTTGTTTCATGCCCTACATGCGGACGAACAAAGATTAATCTTATCGACCTTGCCGGAAGAGTTGAAAAGCTGGCAGCAGGATATGACCTTGATTTGAAACTTGCTGTTATGGGATGTGTTGTAAACGGTCCGGGAGAGGCTAAAGAAGCAGATCTTGGAATTGCAGGCGGAGACGGCTGTGGCGTTCTTATTAAACATGGTGAAGTTGTGCGTAAAGTAGCTGAAAATGAGCTGCTTGACACATTAAAGTATGAGCTTGACCATTGGAATGACTAAAAGAAATATGAATGTTTTAATGTAAATGCTTTAGAGGAGTGTTATTTAGTTGAATAAATTTTTTGAAGTGTTTAATACACTTAAAGTGCCGGAGGAAATAGGAGTTTATCTTACTGATACGGAAGTTACCCGTGTATCAAAGACATCTACCAATTCTCTGGCACGTGTCTATTTAAGCAGTGAACGGCTTATAAGCAAGCAGGTAATATACAAGGCGGAGGACGCTTTGAAAAAGCAGATATTCCGCATGAAAAATATGGATGTGCGTATAATTGACAGATACAGACTTTCAAAACAGTACACACCCGTCAAAATTATGGAAATATATTATGACAGCATATTGTTTGAACTTGAGAAATATTGGACTCTCGAATATAATCTGTTGAAAAATTCACAATGGGAATTTGATGGGGAACACTGTCTTGTGCTTACTCTTGAGGACGGATTTTTGTCAAGGACATATGCCGATACGCTTGCGGATTATTTCAAAAAAATATTTTTGAACCGTTTTGGGTTTGAAATTGATGTTATATATAAATATGCAAAAAAAGAGGGAAGTCACTACGAGCTTGAAAATGAGCATAAGTTGAATCTGCGTGTCGCACAGATTGAAAAGAATATGAGGGCGGCACAGGCAGCGGGCGACGGAGTGAATGAGGATTCTTCAAAAACAGCATTTTCAAAGGGAACGTCAACAAGCTCAAAATCGGAAAATGCTGCATCATCAGGTACAAAGTCAAATGATGGTGTAGTACAGGAGAATTCACGTCAATCATCGTTTGGAGACAAAAACAGAACCCAGTTTGGACAAAAGGGAAGCCAGAACGAGTATTACAAAAAGAAGCCGTCAAATCCGGATGTTTTATATGGAAGAGATTTTGACGAGGAACCTATGCCTATAGAGCAGGTGGATTCAGCACTAGGCGAGATTGTTATCGCGGGAATGATAAGAAAGGTTGACGAGCGTGAAATAAGAAATGAAAGAACAATTCTCATGTTTGACCTGACTGATTTTACGGATACGATAACCGTTAAAATGTTTATTGCAAATGCACAGCTTCCTGAAGTCAAAGAGTACATAAAAAAAGGAAACTTTATAAAAGTCAAGGGTGTTGCGGCACTTGACAGATATGACCAGGAAATCTCAATTACGAGCGTGTGGGGTATCAGAAAATCGCAGGATAACCGCGAAGTGAGAAACGATTTGTCGCTTCACAAAAGAGTGGAGCTTCATTGCCATACGAAAATGAGCGACATGGATGGCGTTTCATCTGTTTCCGATATTATAAAACAGGCAATCCGCTGGGGACACAAAGGAATTGCAATTACGGACCACGGTGTTGTACAGGCGTTTACGGATGCTTATCACACTATGGAAGACTTGAAAGGCAAATACAAGAAAAAGGGCGAAGAGCTTGATTTTAAGATAATATATGGTGTGGAAGCTTATCTTGTAGATGATACGCGTCAGATTGTAATTAATTCAATGGGGCAGAATTTCAATGATACGTTTGTTGTATTTGACCTGGAGACTACGGGATTTTCGGCAGAAGTTGACAGAATTATCGAGATAGGTGCCATAAAGATAAAAAATGGTGAGATTGTAGATAATTTCAGCAAATTTGTAAATCCTAAGATTCCGATTCCTTTCAGAATAGAAAAACTTACGGGAATTAACGATTCCATGGTTATGGAAGCGGAACCGATAGAAAAGATTCTTCCTGAATTTCTTGAATTCTGCGGAGATGCCGTCATGGTTGCACACAATGCAGGGTTTGATACAAGCTTTATAATAAATAACGCTGAAAGACTTGGAATAAAATATGACCCTACAATAATGGATACGGTGCTTCTGGCACAGTTTGTTATACCTAACCTTCATAATTACAAGCTGGATACGCTTTGTAAGCACCTTGCCGTATCGCTTGAAAACCACCACAGGGCTGTAGACGATGCACAGGCTACGGCATATATTTACCTCAAAATGGTAAAAATGCTTGAAGAAAGAGATATATTTGACTTGGATAAGTTAAATGAGGCAGGAAAACTAGATGATGAGGCGATAAAAAAGCTTCATCAGTATCACTGTATAATTCTTGCATCAAGCGAGCAGGGAAGAATAAATCTTTACAGGCTTATTTCGGCATCGCATCTTCAGTATTTCAGCCGTTTTCCTAAGATTCCCAAAAGCCTTGTAAACAAATACAGGGAAGGACTTATTATAGGAAGTGCATGTGAGGCTGGAGAACTTTTTCGAGCTATGGTAAACGGCCGTTCCGAGGCTGAGATTGCAAGAATAGTATCGTTTTATGACTATCTTGAAGTACAGCCTATTGGCAATAACCGTTTTATGATAGAAAAAGATGATTATTATGTAAAAAATGAAGAAGATTTAAGAGATTTAAACAGAAGAATAATTGCACTCGGTGAGAAGTTCTCAAAACCGGTTGTGGCTACATGTGATGTGCATTTTCTTAATCCGGAAGATGAAATTTACAGGCGTATAATTATGGCTGGCAAGGGCTTTGATGACGCAGACAACCAGGCTCCGCTTTATCTTCATACAACAGAAGAGATGCTGCATGAGTTTGATTATCTCGGAAGCGACAAGGCATACGAAATTGTTGTTGAAAATACAAATAAAATTCTTAATATGTGTGAAGATATAATTCCGGTTCGTCCTGATAAAAGACCTCCGGTAATTGAAAATTCTGACCAGATGTTAAGAACGATATGTGAAAACAGGGCGTTGGAGCTTTACGGCAACCCTCTGCCTGAAATAGTAAGAGAGCGTCTTGACAGAGAGCTTAATTCAATTATCAGTAATGGATATTCTGTTATGTATATAATTGCACAGAAGCTTGTATGGAAATCAAATGATGACGGATATCTTGTTGGCTCGAGAGGTTCTGTTGGTTCATCATTTGCGGCTACGATGGCCGGTATCACGGAAGTAAATCCGTTAAGTCCTCATTATCTGTGCCCAAAATGCTACTATAACGAATTTGATTCGGAAGACGTTAAGAAATTTGCTGGCGGTGCTGGCTGTGACATGCCTGATAAAATATGTCCGAGATGCGGACACAAACTTAACAAAATGGGATTTGACATTCCGTTTGAGACATTCCTTGGATTCAAAGGGAATAAAGAGCCTGATATCGACCTTAACTTTTCCAATGAATACCAGAGTAAGGCACATTCGTTTACCGAGGTTATTTTTGGAAAAGGACAGACATTTAAAGCGGGAACAATCGGTACGGTTGCCGAAAAAACTGCATACGGATATGTTTTTAACTATTTTAAGGATAAATCCGAAAAAGAGGGCAGGCCAATCGTAAAAAGAAGATGTGAAATAGAGCGTATTGCTGAGGGCTGCGTGGATATACGAAGAACAACAGGACAGCACCCGGGAGGAATTGTAGTTCTGCCTATCGGTGACGAAATTCACTCGTTTACGCCAGTACAGCACCCTGCAAACGACTGTACAACAAGTATTGTAACGACACATTTCGATTACCACAGTATCGACCATAACCTGTTAAAGCTTGATATTCTTGGACATCTCGACCCTACAATGATTAGGATGTTACAGGATCTGACGGGAATTGACCCGCTTGAAATTCCGCTTGACTCAAAAGAGGTAATGTCACTTTTTAAAGATACAAGTGCACTTGGAATAACGCCTGCTGATATAGGCGGCTGTAAGCTTGGTGCATTGGGAATTCCGGAATTTGGTACTGATTTTGCCATGCAGATGCTTATCGATACGAAACCACAGTATTTTTCTGATCTGGTTCGTATTGCAGGACTTTCACATGGTACAGACCTGATCCGTATTTCCGGTCTGTCCCACGGAACGAATGTGTGGCTTGGAAATGCACAGGTGCTCTTAAAGGAAGGAAAAGCTACAATTTCAACGGCAATCTGTACAAGAGATGATATTATGATTTATCTTATTCAGAAAGGCATTGAGAGTGAGACGGCATTTACAATAATGGAAAAAGTCCGTAAGGGTAAAGGCCTTACAGAGGAGCAGGAGACTATAATGCGTGAGCATGATGTTCCAGACTGGTATATATGGTCATGTAAAAAGATTAAATATATGTTCCCTAAGGCACATGCTGCTGCCTATGTTATGATGGCATGGCGTGTCGCATACTGCAAGGTGTTCTATCCGCTTGCCTATTACTGTGCATATTTCAGTATCAGAGCCAATGCGTTTGATTACGAAAAAATGGCAATGGGACGCGATAAGCTGGAATATTTTATAGATGATTATAAAAATAAGAAATCGCTCGGAACGATAACAAATACCGAGGAAGATGAGTTAAAAGATATGAGAATTGTCCAGGAAATGTATGCAAGAGGCTACGATTTCATACCGATTGACATATATAAGGCAAAGGCGAGAAGTTTTCAGATTATAGATGGAAAGATTATGCCGTCGTTTAAAGTCATAGACAAGGTTGGTGAAGTTGCCGGGGAAGGAATTGAGATTGCAGCAAGAGCCGGGGAATTTCTTTCAAAAGATGATTTGAGGGCAAGAGCAAAAGTCGGACAGACGGTAATAGATAAGTTAAATGATTTGGGACTACTGGGGAGTATGGCGGACAGCAATCAGTTGTCACTTTTCGATTTCTAAAATAAGAAAATGTGTAATATATTGAAAAGAACTATTGCTTTTTATATTTTTTTTAGTTAATATGTTATCGTTTGAAAAAACGTTTTTGAAGGGAGTAAATATTTTTATATGTTAAAAAAATATCTTATAGTTTTTTTTGTTTCAATGGTTCCTCTTGTTGAATTAAGAGGTGCGATTCCTATATCACAGGGATTCCAGCTGCCTCTTCTTCAGTCATATATCATAAGTGTAATCGGAAACATGCTTCCGGTTCCTGTTATATATCTTTTTGCAAGAAAAGTCCTTGAGTGGGGAGCTGATAAGAAATATATCGGTAAGTTCTTTACTTTCTGTATTGAAAAAGGTCACAAGGGTGGTGCAAAGCTAAAGGAAAAGGCCGGCAGCGGTCTGTTTGTAGCACTTATGCTTTTTGTAGGCATTCCTATTCCGGGAACGGGAGCATGGACGGGAACACTTGCAGCAAGTTTCCTTGATATGGGATTTAAGAAGAGTGTAATAGCTGTTTTACTTGGAGTTCTTATGGCAGGAATAATTATGGGACTTGTAAGTGCAGGTGTATTTACAGCAATTTTCAGTTTCTTATAGAATATAACCAATTAGAATGTAATACATTATTTGATTTAAAATATAATCAGCCGGTGTTTTATGAAAATTTAACTGCCGGCTGATTGTATTTATAAAAGTACAAAAAAAACAAAAAAAGTGCTTGCATTATTATAAAAATATGGTATTATAAAAAAGTAATTGCTACGGCTTATTGGTCAAGCGGTTAAGACGCCGCCCTCTCACGGCGGAAACAGGGGTTCGATTCCCCTATAAGCTATTGTGTATATTTGTTTTGGAAGAGTGGGCTTATGTCCACTCTTTCGTTTTTGTCCTGGAATTAAAACAGGCAGAAGCAAATACACTACATACAACTAAATAGAAAGACAGGTGATGAATGAATGGGCAGAAGCGAAAGCTATGAGGCAAAAACTGAGCAGTTGATTCAGCCTTTAATTGATGCAAACAATTTTGAACTGGTTGATGTCGAATTTGTAAAAGAGGGCAGTGACTGGTATTTAAGAGTTTACATCGACAAGGATGGTGGAATTACAGTTGATGACTGTGAACTTATAAGCAGGGCATTTAACGAGATACTTGACAGAGAAGATTATATTTCAGAACAGTATATTTTTGAGGTCAGTTCGCCGGGACTTATGAGACCATTAAAGAAAGAAAAAGATTATAAGAGAAGCGTTGGAAAACTGATAGACATAAAGCTTTATAAACCGGTTGATAAGTGTAAGGAATTTACAGGAGTTCTTGATTCTTACGACAAGGATACGGTTACTATAAAGATGGATGATGATACACAAAAAACATTTGACAGAAGCAATCTTGCCATGATAAGACTTGCATTTTGTGAATAAGTTTGCCTGAGGCACAAGGAGGAAATAATGAGTAAAGAATTAATTACAGCACTTAATGCGTTGGAAAAAGAAAATGGTATCAGTAAGGAAGTTATGCTTGATACAATTGAGAAGTCACTTAAAGATGAGTTTAAGAACCAGTTTAATACAATTGAAAACTGCGAAGTTGTTCTTGACAGAATTACAGGTGATTTCCATATCTATGCCAACAGAACAGTTGTTGATACAGTTACACCGGCGGAAGAGATGGAAGAAAACCGCGGCAAGAAAGAAGCTGAAAAGTTTGTATATGGCAAGGAAATTTCATATGCAGATGCTAAGAAGATTAAGCCTGACTGCCAGATTGGTGATGTATTAAGAGTTGAGATTAAGTCAGAAGAATTTTCAAGAAGAGCTGCTAAGAGTGCTAAAGGAACTATCGTTCAGAAAATCCGTGAAGAAGAAAAGAATGCTATTTATAATGAATATCATTCAAAAGAACATGAGATTATAACAGGTATTGTTCAGAGAATTGATGATAAGGGAAATATTCTTGTTGATATTGGCAGAACACAGACAACATTAAAGAAAAATGAATGTGTTAAAGGTGAGAATTACCAGAGAGGAGACAGAATCAAACTTTATGTTCTTGAAGTTTCTAATGGTAATAAGAATAACAATAACGACCCTAAGGCTGACAAAGAAAAGTCTGGTCCGCTCGTAATACGTGTTTCAAGAAAGACACCTTACCTTGTAAAGAGACTTTTTGAGGAAGAAGTTGCAGAGATTAAAGACGGTGTTGTTAAGATTGTAAGCATCGCAAGAGAAGAAGGCTCAAGAACAAAGATTTCTGTTAAGGCAGAAGTTCCTAATGTTGATCCTGTAGGTGCATGTGTAGGTATTAACGGTGCAAGAGTTAAGGCTATTGTAAACGAACTCGGCAACGAGCAGATTGATATTATTGAATGGGATGAGAATCCTGCACAGTATATCGTTAATGCTTTAAGTCCTGCAAAAGTTGTATCTATATCAGCATGTGATGATGAAAATGGCAAGAAGGCTACAGTTGTTGTTTCAGATCAGCAGCTTTCGCTTGCAATCGGCAAGGCCGGACAGAATGTAAGACTTGCAGCAAAGCTTACAGGCTATGGCATTGATATCAAGAGCGAATCACAGATTGAAGATAGTGCAAAGCCAGAATCAGATGATGAGACAGATATAGATGATGATATGCTTGTATTTTCAGAAGATACAGATACACAGGCTGAGACTGACGCTGACGAAGTGAACGAATAATATAGACATAATCTTTAAAACCGGGAGTGATGAAATTGGGCACAACAAAGAAAATTCCACAAAGACAATGTGTCGGCTGTCGTATGATGAAGAATAAGAAAGAACTTATACGCATTTTAAAGACAGATGAAGGAATTATAATTGATGATACAGGCAAGAAAAATGGCAGAGGTGCATATATATGTCCTAATGCACAATGTTTAAAGAAAGCGATAGAAAATAAAGGTCTTGAGCGTTCTTTTAAAATGCCTGTTGATAAGGAAGTGTATGATAATTTGAAAGGAGTATTTGAGAATATTGAAGCAGGATAAAACATTGCTGATGCTGGGACTGGCACAGCGTGCGGGAAAAGTTGCCAGCGGTGAATTTTCAACTGAAAAGGCAGTGAAATCTAAAAAGGCATTTCTTGTCGTAGTTGCATCAGATGCTTCAGACAATACAAAGAAAATGTTTTCAGATATGTGCACTTTCTATAAAGTTCCAATTGCATTTTACAGTGATAAAGTTTCACTTGGTCATGCAATTGGAAAAGAGTTTCGTGCATCACTGGCAGTTTTGGATGAAGGTTTTGGAAAGCAGATACAAAAACACTTGGAAATTGGTATGGAATAATGCAGATGTTAAATTAAGAACATTGTGTTATTCGGAAAAGAGGTTAAATGGCTAATATGAGAGTTTATGAGTTGGCAAAGGAATTAAATATAACGACAAAAGATATTGCGGATTTGCTTGACAACAATAATAAAACATATAAGACAATGAGTGGTCTTAATGATGATGAAGTTGCAAAAGTCCGTGGAAAGTTCGGACATAAGAGTGGTGCGGCAGGCAATGCATCAAAACCAAAGAATGAAAAGGCAAATGAGGCAAAGATGACAGAAAACAATACACCAAAGAAAGATATAACAAAAGAACCTGTAAAGGATACAGCAGATAAGAAGTCACATGTTTCTGAGCTGTATTTTCCACAGAACAGTTCTAAGGGTGGAAAAGATAATAAGAATGTAAAGAATGATAATTCTGGTGCAAACCGTGGCAATGCACCAAAGAATGGTAATTCAGACAATAGAAATTCACGTAATGATAACCGTCCAAACCAGAATGGTGACAGAAATGGAGACAACAGAGGTTTCCGTAATAATGATAACCGTGGCGACAGAAACGGAAATAACAGAAATTTCCGTAATAATGACAACCGTGGTGACAGAAACGGAAATAACAGGAATTTCCGTAATAATGACGGACGTCCAAACCAGAATGGTGACAGAAACGGAAATAACAGAAATTTCCGTAATAATGACAACCGTGGCGACAGAAACACAGATAATAGAAACGGAGACAACAGAGGTTTCCGTAATAATGATAACCGTGGTGACAGAAACGGGGATAACAGAGGCTTCCGTAATAATGATAACCGTTCAAACCAGAATGGTGACAGAAATAATAACCGTCAGGGTGGATTTTCAAATCAGGGCAGAAGAAATGACAGAAGAGATTCGGCACCTAAGGATGATTTCCTTTTTGAGACAAAACCTGATTCAAGAAGACCTGATTCAAGAAAAGATAATCATAAAAATGACCGCAAGAAAGATGTGGAAGTTAAAGAAAATCTTAAATTTGCAAACAGCCAGTTAAAGAAGAATGTCAAGAAAGAAGAAAAAGAAGAAGATACAATCAAACAGCTTGTTCTTCCGGACAGCCTCACAATCAAGGAACTTGCAGATAAGATGAAAGTACAGCCTTCAGTAGTTGTAAAAAAATTATTTATGCAGGGCAAAGTTGTAACTATCAATCAGGAGATTGATTATGATACAGCTGAGGAAATTGCACTTGAATTTAACTGTATCTGTGAGCATGAAGTTAAGGTCGATGTGATTGCAGAACTCCTCAAAGAGGATGAGGAACCGGAAGAAAAGATGGTTCCAAGACCACCTGTTGTATGTGTAATGGGTCATGTCGACCATGGTAAGACATCTCTTCTTGATGCAATCCGTGAGACACATGTTACAGATAAAGAATTCGGTGGTATCACACAGAAAATCGGTGCTTATACTGTAGATGTAAACGGTCAGTCAATAACATTTCTTGATACACCTGGTCATGAGGCATTTACAGCTATGAGAATGCGTGGTGCACAGGCAACAGATATTGCTATTCTTGTAGTAGCAGCAGATGATGGTGTTATGCCACAGACAATAGAGGCTATTAACCATGCAAAGGCAGCTGATGTTGAAATTATCGTAGCAGTAAATAAGATTGATAAGCCTAATGCAAATGTTGAAAAAGTTAAGCAGGAACTTACAGAATACGGTCTTATTGCAGAAGACTGGGGCGGTTCTACAATATTTGTACCTGTATCAGCACATACTAAGGAAGGTATTGATGAACTTCTCGAGATGATTCTTCTTACAGCAGAGGTGCATGAGCTTAAAGCTAATCCTGACAGAAATGCAAGAGGTATTGTTATCGAGGCAGAGCTTGACAGAGGCCGTGGCCCTGTGGCAACAATTCTTGTACAGAAAGGTACTCTTCATGTAGGCGATAATGTGGCAGCAGGTGCAAGTTACGGTAAAATCAGAGCTATGATTGATGATAAGGGACGCCGTGTCAAAGAAGCTGGTCCTTCAACTCCTGTTGAGATTCTTGGCCTTAATGATGTGCCTAATGCAGGTGAAATAATTATGGCTATGGATAGCGATAAAGAGGCAAGAAATGTTGCAGAGACATTTATAAGTGAAGGCAAGAAGAAGCTTCTTGACGATACAAAGCACAAAGTTTCACTTGATGCATTATTTGAGCAGATTCAGGCAGGTAATGTAAAAGAGCTTGGTCTTATTATCAAGGCTGATGTACAGGGTTCAGTTGAAGCTGTTAAGCAGAGTCTTGTTAAGCTTTCAAATGATGAAGTTGTAGTTAAGGTAATCCATGGCGGTGTTGGTAATATCAACGAATCCGATGTTGTTCTTGCATCAGCTTCAAATGCAATTATTATCGGATTTAATGTAAAACCTGATAATCAGGCCAGAATCGTTGCTGAAAGAGAAAAAGTCGATATGAGACTTTATACTGTAATCTACAATGCTATTGAAGATGTAGAAGCTGCATTAAAGGGTATGCTTGAACCGATTTATGAAGAAAAAGTAATTGGTCAGGTTGAAATCCGTCAGATATTCAAGGCTTCAGGAATAGGTAATATCGCCGGATGTCTCGTTACAGAAGGCCGTGTTACAAGGGATTCAAAAGTACGTCTCACAAGAGATAAAGAGCAGATTTATGAAGGACCTCTTGCATCACTTAAACATTTTAAGGATGAAGTAAAAGAGGTTAAGGCAGGTACTGAATGTGGTATTGTATTAGAAAACTTCAATGACATTCAGGAAGGTGATAAGTTAGAAGCATATATCATGGTTGAAGTTCCAAGATAGGAGTTAGAGAGTTTATGCGTAAAAACAGCGTGAAAAATACCCGCATTAACGGCGAGGTTTTGAAAGAATTAAGCAATATTATACGCAGTGAAATTAAGGACCCAAGAATCAACCCGATGACATCAGTTGTCGCGGTTGAAGTTGCTCCTGATTTAAAAACATGCAAAGCATATATCAGTGTGCTGGGGGATGAGATTTCACAGCAGGATACAATAAAAGGTCTTAAAAGTGCTGAGGGCTATATCAGAAGACAGCTCGCAAAAAATATTAATTTGAGAAATACTCCTGAGATTACATTTATACTGGATCAGTCAATTGAATACGGAGTAAATATGTCTAAGCTGATAGACGAGGTTACTAAAAAAGACAGAGAAAATGACAGAGAGAATGGTGACTTATGATATTAAGTGATATTTTAAAAGATGTTAAAAGTGTCGGAATTACAGGTCATATAAGACCTGATGGTGACTGCACGGGCTCTGTTCTTGCATTATATAATTACATTGTGGAGAATATGCCTGAAACAGATGTTGATTTATATCTTGAACAGCCGGGCAGTGAGTTTTACTATCTTAAAAATATTGACAAAATAAAAAATACACCTGAAGATAAGAAATATGATGTGTTTTTTGTCCTTGACTGCAGCAGTCTTGACAGAATAGAACCATTTATAAGCTGTTTTAACAATGCATCCAAGACAGTGTGCATTGACCACCATGTCAGCAATACAGGATTTACAGATTTGAGTAAAATTGAACCACAGGCAAGTTCAGCATGTGAAGTTTTATATGGTACTATGGATGCTGATAAAATCAGCCGTAATGTGGCAGAATGTATTTATACAGGAATTATTCATGATACAGGTGTATTTAAATACAGCTGTACATCAAAGAAGACAATGGAAATTGCCGGCGAGATGATGGAAAAAGGAATTGATTATTCCGATATTATAGATAATACATTTTACAAGAAAACATATGTCCAGAATCAGATTCTTGGAAGGGCACTTCTTGAAAGTGTATTGTTTTATGATGGAAAATGTATATTTACTACTGTCACAATTGATGAGATGGAATTTTATGGCGTTACAGGCAGAGAACTTGGAGGCATAGTTGAACAGCTTCGTCTTACAGATGGCGTTGAGGTTGCGATATTCCTTTATCAGACAGGTGAAGAAGAATATAAAGTAAGTCTTCGCTCAAAGAAAAAAATCGATGTTGCAGCAATTGCAACACAGTTTGGCGGCGGCGGACATGTGCGTGCTGCCGGATATACTGCAAAAGGTTCGGTATACCAGATAATAAACAGTATAGGCGAATTGATTGAAAAGCAGTACAATGCAATGTGAATTAGCATATAAAGGGGATTTATGGACGGTATTATAAACGTATATAAGGAGCCTGGTTTTACATCACATGATGTAGTTGCAAAACTGCGTGGCATTCTTCATATGAAAAAAATCGGTCATACAGGTACGCTTGACCCGGATGCACAGGGAGTTCTGCCTGTGTGTCTTGGGAAAGCAACAAAATTATGCGGCATGATTACCGATTGGGGAAAAACTTATGAGGCGGTTATGCTGCTTGGAAAAACAACAGATACTCAGGACATATCAGGCTCAGTTTTATCTGTCAGTGAAGTAAATGCTGATGAGAGAAAAATTATTGACGTGATTATATCATTTGTCGGAGGATATGAACAGGTTCCACCTATGTATTCGGCATTAAAGCATAATGGCAAGAAACTTTATGAGCTTGCCAGACAGGGAATTGAAGTTGAAAGAAAATCGCGTCATGTTGATATCGGATTTATAAAGATTAATGAAATGAATCTGAGTGATGATGAAAAGACAGTCACATTTACAGTTGCATGTTCAAAAGGAACATATATAAGAACTCTTATTGATGACATTGGAAAAAAACTGGGCTGCGGTGCATGCATGCTAAGTCTTAAAAGGACAAGAGTCGGACAGTTTGAAATTGATGACAGTCTTACATTAAATCAGATTTCGGCACTTTTACTAAAAGGTGAACTTGGAGAATATATAATTGCAGCTGATGATGTGTTTGATTATCCAAAACTTTCAGTTGATTCAGAATATAATAAACTGCTGTATAACGGTAATAAGCTGCCGGTTGATGCAGTACGTGAAATTGAGCGTACACTGACACAACAGGCAGAACAAAAATATCGTATATATGATGAAAATGGTATTTTTATAGGAATTTATGAATACATTGATTCTATGCTTGTACCTGAAAAAATATTTTACAGTGGTGAGCATGATGAAATGTGAGGTGGCTCGGATGAAGTATATTCATGGCACAGAGGATTTTACACTTGACAAAGATTCAGCAGTTACGCTTGGCAAATTTGATGGTGTCCATATGGGACACCAGAAGCTTATATCAATTGTAGAAGAAAAAGCAAAACAAAATAATATATTGGCAGCGGCATTTACATTTGACAGAATTCCGTTAAGTATCTGTCCGCAAAGACAGCAGCATTTTATAACGACAAACAGTGAACGTCGTGCATTTATGGAGAGTCTTGGAATTAATGCCCTTATTGAGTATCCGTTTACTGAAAAACTTATGAATACGGATGCCGGGGAATTTATTGAAGATATAATAATAAGAAAACTGCGTGCGAAAGTAGTAGTTGTAGGAACTGATTATCACTTCGGCAAAGGCAGGAGCGGTGATGCAGATATGCTTGTAAAATGTGGTCCTGAATATGGTTTTGAGACGATTGTCGTTGAAAAAGAAAAATATCAGGATAAAGAGATAAGCAGTACATATGTAAGAGAAGAACTGGTGCTTGGACATATGGAAACTGTTAATGTTCTAATGGGAAGACCATATTCTATTGAAGGAATAGTGTGTCCGGGTAATCAGTTTGGAAGAAAAATTAAGATTCCTACTATGAATATTTATCCGCAGGAAAGCAAGCTTCTGCCGCCAAATGGTGTATATGCATCAATAACACAGATAGACGGAAAAGAATATGGCGGTGTGACTAATATAGGAACAAAGCCGACGGTGAGTACAGATCAGGTTATTGGAGTTGAGACTAATCTGTTTGATTATGAAGAAGATGCATACGGAAAGCATATTAAAGTAAAACTGCTTCATTTTATACGTCCGGAGATGAAATTTGAGTCAATAGAGGCTCTTTCAAAACAAATGGAAAGTGATGCACAGTTTTCAAAAAGCATGCTGATGCTATAATAAATGCTTGCAATTATGATTTTTTTATGATATAATAGCAAGGTATGTGAGCCGTTATTCAGTTTCAGGACACTCCGACCTGATTCTTAGTAACAGGCGGTTATATTAAGGAGGATTTAAAGATGATATCTAAAGAAAAGAAAACAGAGATTATTGCAGCATACGGAAGAAAGCCTGGCGATACAGGTTCTCCAGAAGTTCAGATTGCTATTCTTACAGAAAGAATTGCTGAGCTTACAGAGCATTTAAAGACTAATCAGAAAGACCATCATTCAAGAAGAGGTCTTTTAAAGATGGTTGGTAAGAGAAGAGCTCTTCTCGAGTATTTAAAGAAGACAGATATCGAAAGTTACAGAAATCTGATTGCTCGTCTTGGCATCAGAAAGTAATTTCACTGGGCGGAGTGTATTTCTCCGCCCTTTTTACGTTGGTTATTGACCGGAGCTGATATTTTTATATGATAATCCGGCAGCTGGCGTAATAATATGAAAAGATTGAAGTGATTAGCCGAGACTGCTGAAAAATACATTATAATAATAATGCTTTTTTCAGTTGTTTCGGGCACTTCATCTTGTTGAAAACAATCGGATATACCGGCGGTGCAGGTTATGTCTGGTGAGAGATAATGATTATTGGCACCGCAGAAATGAGGAAAAGATGGAAGTTTTGCTTGCAAAAAGCGCAGGATTTTGCTTTGGCGTAAAGCGTGCGGTAGAAAATATTAATGACATTCTTGCCGATAAATTGGAAGGGAAAAATGCATTAAATCAGGTGGAAATTGATACGCTGATGATACGTGAAGATGGTACCGCAAACAAAGCAAAACTGGGTGCTAATGCAATTTTGGGTACATCGCTTGCTGTGGCAAAGGCGGCAGCAAAACAGCTCGGTGTTCCGTTGTATCAGTATCTGGGCGGACCAAACGCGCGTGTTATGCCGATTCCGATGATGAATATTATGAATGGCGGAAAACATGCGGACAGTAGTTTAACGATTCAGGAGTTTATGATTATGCCGATAGGAGCATCTTCTTTTCACCAGTGTTTGGAGTGGTGCGTGAATGTATACGCTACCTTGAAGAAACTGTTGGCAGAAAAGGGATTTGCCACCTCCATTGGTGATGAGGGTGGATTCGCACCGCATCTTGCTCATGAGGACGAGGCGCTTTCTTTTATTACAGGGGCTATTGAAAAAGCAGGATACCGTCCGGGCGAGGATTTTTCGATTGCTATGGATGGTGCCAGCACAGAAATGTATGAGGAGGCTGTGAAAGCAGGAAGACCGGGCGAGTATTTGTTCTGGAAATCCGGTGAGTACAAAAGTACTGATGAAATGATTGATTTTTGGTGTGATTTGTGCCGCAAGTACCCAATTGTTTCCATTGAAGACGGGCTGGCAGAAGAGGATTGGTCGGGCTGGCAGAAACTCATGGATAAATTAGGAGATAAAGTGCAGCTTGTTGGTGATGATTTGTTTGTTACAAATACCAAACGTATCGAAAAGGGAATTAAACTTCAGGCGGCAAATGCGGTTTTAATCAAGCCAAATCAGATTGGAACCGTGACAGAAACTCTCGAGGCGATTCGAATGACACAGACGACCGGATGGAATGCCATTGTCAGTCATCGCTCAGGTGAAACGGAAGACACTACGATTGCAGACATTGCAGTCGGCATGAATGCCGGACAGATTAAAACCGGTGCGCCGGCGCGCACGGACCGAGTGGCTAAGTATAACCAGCTTCTTAGAATTGAAGAAGAACTTGGCGAGTGCGCTGTGTATGGTGGGTAAAGAAAGAACCGAAAAAAGTAAAATAAACCTGCCGAAAAACACAAAATAGAATAGCCGAAAAAAGTAAAATAAATTTGCCGAAAAATACAAAATACGCTTGCGGTAAGTCATGAATATGTAGTAAAATATATTTAATAGTACGAGGGGGAATGATTATGGAGTATATAAGAAGAATTGTTGATGACGTAATAGATAAGAGAACGGAGGCATTTAATGCAGTTAGTATAACTGGTCCAAAGGGGTGTGGGAAAACAAGGACAGCGAAAGAGCGTTGCAAAACGGTTATCGAATTTCAAGATGAGGATAAAAGAGATGGTTATATTGCTGTAGCAGAAACCGCTCCCAAACTATTTCTTAAAAACCCCAAACCGATTTTATTTGATGAGTGGCAAGATGCAGTTAAAATCTGGGGCACCATAAGGAAAGCATGTGATGATAGTCCGGAGAAAGTTGGCGAGTATTATTTGACGGGCTCTGCAAGTAAAAAAATCAGTACACCGCATACGGGGACAGGAAGAATAACAGAAGTAACAATGTATCCTATGACTTTGTTTGAGACAGGTGAATCCAATGGGGAAATATCTTTGTCTAAAATTTTAAATGAGAAAAATTATGATATTGATGGCATCGTGTCTGATTTGAAATTGGAAAATTTATTTTTTGCCGCTTGCAGAGGTGGTTGGCCAAGGTGTATGGCATTAACAAAGGATACTGCTAAATTAGAAATTGCAAAAGATTATTATAGGCAAATCTATCAAAAGGATATATCAGCGATAGACGGCATAAATAGAAACCCGGAATGGGCGAGAAGTTTGTTGTGGTCCTATGCAAGAAATATGGCTACAAGTGCAAAACGAAAAAATATTTTTGCAGATGTAAAAGCAACACAGAATGTTACAGATATAACTCTTGCATCGTATGTTGATGCATTGGAAGCTTTGTTTGTAGTCAAAGATATTGATGCATGGACGCCACATCTTCGTTCGAAAACAGCAATTAGATCTGCCAAAAAGCATATATTTATTGACCCTTCAATCGGTCTTGCAGCATTAGGAATCAATCCGAATTATTTTATAAATGATTTGGATTTGTTTGGACACGTATTTGAAAATATGGTGCTTAGAGATTTATTGGTCTATGCTGAAAAACACAATGCACGTCTTTTACATTATACGGATGATACAGGTCTGGAAGCAGATGCAGTATATCAGATGGCTGATGGAAAATATGCACTTGTTGAGATAAAAATAGGGGCAAATAAAATACCGGAAGCTGAGAAATCGCTATTGAAATTCAAGGATGTTATTCAAAAATACAATCAAAAGGCTTTGGCAAGTGAAAAACATCCACGAGATGTATATAGAGAACCTTCAGCGTTAATTGTAATTTGTGCAAATGCGAATATGGCGTATACAACAGATTCAGGGGTAAAGATTATACCTGTTGGTTGTTTAAAAGACTAAAAAACAGTCGCTTTGATTTTAAGCAAGGCGACTGTTTTTTAACATGGTGATATTTTTGACCTGTGTATAAATTTATTTGCATGGGAAAGCCCGTTTCATTAAATTATACAATCCGTGCAGATAAACGACATTTTGGTGGCCGCCACCTCCGCGGTTTACAGCATCTCCGCCCATGGTTTCATAATAAATGTGCGGAACATTATTTTTTTCCAAGGCCTTATGGTAAAGGATAGGATTGTTACCTACCGTTGTGTCATTTTTCCCTTTTACAATCATAACTAACGTGTTTTCTTTATAAGCATCCGGCAGTGTGAAAGTATCTTCGGTAAAAATCCCTTTTTCTGCACTATATGGGAGAACGCCAGGAGCGGGACAAAAGGCACCGATATAACCAAATTTATCCGGATGTTTAAATCCTGCATTCAAAGCTTCTCTGCCACCCATTGAGAATCCCCAGACGGCTGTATTGAGACGTCCGGTTTTGACGCTGTAATGTTTGTTAATAGCAGGCATTAAGCATTTTACGATATCATTGACACAGTTATCATAGGCGTCATAGGTTTCTTGGCTGTAACCGTTTCCCTGACCGGATTCATTTGCACAAATATTAGGGAAAACCATAATTACTTCTTCCATAACATCATTGGCATAGCCGTTCCAAACAACATCTGTGGCACCATCTTGAGCAAGATTATAGATGCCCCAGCCATAACCGTGTAAACCGTAGACAACCGGATATTTTTTCTTTGGATTGTATCCATCCGGAAGTCCAACTAAGGCTTTTCTGGTCACTGTTTTTCCTTCTGCTACAGCAGTGGACTCGTATTCGAATTCTTCCGTTGTTCCTTTTACTCCATCTTTTCTTAATGCACCTGCCGGAACAGTTACATTTGGTTTGAAAATATTTTTCATAAAATTGTAGAAACCATGCTGGTAAACTGCTTTTTCATGGTTGCCACTGCCGCTGCCGCTTGGATCACCACCCATCGTTTCGTAGTAAACATGAGGTGTGTTTGTTTTTTGCAGAGCCTGATGATACAAAAGTGGGTGCTGTTTTACAACATCATCTTTAAATCCTTTTGTTATCTGTACATAAGTGTCATTTAAATATTCGCTTGGCAGCGTAAATGTGGAATCCGTATAAAATCCGGGTTCAGTAACTCCATTCATCGTGTAAGGCAAAAGACCCGGAGCCGGACAAAAAGCACCAATGTAACCAAATAAATCCGGTCGCTCAAATCCAATTTGCAAACTCACACGTCCGCCCATGGAAAATCCGCATACAGCAGTATTTTCACGACCTGTCAGTGTGGAATATTTTTTGTTGATAGCAGGCATAAGGCACTTTGTTAAGTCGTTGATGAAGTTGTCATAGGCTTTATAGTGTTCCAAACTGAAGCCGGTTCCTTTTCCTTCTTTGTTTGCACAAACATTAGCAAAAACAACAATGGAATCTTTCATATCATCATTTGCCATAGCGTTCCAGGCAACATATTGTGTATTATCTCCGGTAAGAGAATATTCGTTACCGAAAATACCGTGCTGCATATAGATGACCGGATATTTTTTTGACTCGGTATATCCTTTTGGCAGTGCAACGCGTGCATGACGTTTTACGGTTTCGCCCTCTGACACTTCTGTAGAATCGTAGTAGAATTCTTCCAGAGTGCCACTGTTAGCCTCGTTTTTATTCATGAATCCGGATGGCAGATCAGAATAATCCGGATTTTCTTTTGGACGCGGGGTGGCAGTAGGCTTCGGAGAGCCGGTTGGAGTAGGGGGCAGTGTTGGTGTGGCTGATGCTGTTGGTGCAGTCGTTGGTTTTTCACCGGTATTTCCGGAATTTGTGGCTGCCGGCTGCGCACTTGCAATCGACTTTTTATTTGATACTTTGCTCTTTATTATAATTGTAACGACCCCAATCTTCTTAGTTTTTTTCTTAAGTTTTCCTTTACGGTAATTTTTGTTTTTCCGGCTTTTTTTGCGGTAACAACTCCTTTTTTGTTTACCGAAACTTTTTTGTTAGAAGCCTTAAATGTGTACTTCGCTTTTTTCTTTTTTCCCTTTATTGTAATCTTTTTCTTTTGTCCTACGGTTAATGTGATTTTTGTTTTTGCTAACTTTGCCTTTGCAAAAACATCTGCCGAGAACAACGGGTTCAGGGCAGATGCTAAAAGTGCAAAGGACAAACTGAAGCAGAGAAATGTTTTTTTCATGTTTCAGAATCCCCTTTCTTTTTTACTTGAAAATACGTTTTAAGAAATTATACAAACCATGATGATAAACGGTTGCCCAGTGGCCACCGTTTCCTTTGCCTGCAGGGTCGCCGCCCATTGTTTCATAGTAGGAACATGGGATGCCGGCAGCCTTTAGTGCATTGTAATAATTGGTTGGATTACTGCCAACAACTGTGTCAGTAGCACCTTTTGTAATCTGAATATAAGTGCTGTTTATGTACTCATCGGCAAGTTTTAAATCCGCTTTTGTAAGCATGTCACCGCCATCTAAAGCACCCGGTGCCGGGTTAAATAATCCGATACCGCTAAATAAATCAGGACGTCTTATACCAATGTTCAATGTCTCGCGTCCGCCCATAGAAAATCCACAAACCGCCGTGTTTTCTCGTCCGGTCAGTGTGGAATATTCTTTATTAATGGCAGGCATTAATACTTTTGTTAAGTCATTAATGATGTAGTCATAATAAGAGGCTGTTTTTGCATCTGTGTTAAAACTGCTTTTTCCTTCTTCGTTACAGCATACACATGGGTAAACGACGATACATTCTTTGACATCACCATTGGCAATGGCATTCCATACCACATACTGTGTACCTGCACCATCGTTAAGAATTCCGTTTCCGACCATGGATTCCGGCGTGTCACTTAATCCGTGGAGCATATAAACAACCGGATATTTTTTCGTTTTTGAATAGTCTTTTGGAAGAACAACCATAGCATAGCGGTCAATTGGTGTCTTTTTTGCAGATTCATCGTCACTGATGTATTCTGTTGATTCATATTCAAAGCGTTCTACTTCTCCTTTGTTAGCCTGATTTTTTGCGGTATAACCTTTTGGAATATTCGAAAATTCAGGGTTCTCAGGAAATGGAGTAGGGGTGACTTTTGGAGTCGGTGTTGCAGTTGCAGTAGCGGTAGCGGTCGGTTCGGTAGTTGGTTCATTGCTCGGAGACGCCGCCAGGGTAGCTGTAACGACAGGTGTTGGCGTATTAAGTGCCGGAACCGTCGTGTTTTGTGCTATTTTCTTTTTGATAGTAACCGTAATGGTTCCCACCTTTCTTGTTTTTTTCTTCAACTTCTCTTTTACGGTAATTTTAACTTTGCCGGCTTTTTTTGCCGTGATAACGCCGGATTTACTTACGGAAGCTTTTTTGTTGGAAGCTTTGAAAGAATATTTTGCTTTTTTCTTTTTTGATTTTATCGAAATCTTTTTCTTTTGTCCAACGGTTAATGTAAGTTTCTTTTTGACCAGTTTTGCTTTTGCAGCCGCTGTTGCCGGAGTAAAGGCACTAAGTGTCGATACGGCAAGCGCAAAGCATAAACCGATGCTGATGGTTTGTTTTTTTAATATGTTCATGATAAATCCTCCTCATATAATTTTATGGTTATACTTTAGCATAGTGTGATTAGCATGAACATGATTTATCATGTCCAAAATATGAATTATTCACGCTTTTTGTAGAGGATGATTTGACTACTGTTCACTATTATGCAACAAATACGGAATTAACTCCGATTGATAAATGGATTGTAAAGATTCAATTGGAAGATTTATAAAAACTTTGAGCGTAGAACGCCCCTTCTATTGGGGGTGTCGTTTTACGCTCTTTTTATATGCCGAAATTTGGCGTGTTTTGCATAATTTATGACTCTTTTTGAGGGGCGTAAGTCGCTTGACAATTGTAAGTAAATATATTGACTTTGCACTTTGATTGTGCTAGTATATATACAAACAAGGGTGGGGCGCAGATGTTCTCCTTGTAATGATAGAAACAAAAAGAGTTTAGCTAATTAAGGAGGATACCATTTGGGAGCAAAAGATTTAGCAGAGAAAAATTTACTACAATACAAAGATGTATTTTCAGACATTGTAAACGTAAACTTATTTGGTGGCAGATGTTATGTGTCGGCGGAAGAGTTGTCGAGAGAACCCGGCGAGTTGATTACGAAAGCCGTATCGGATGATAAACTTCGGCAGTTACAGATGGATGTGCCGATGAAGTGTAAGAAGCACAATAGAAGTTTTTTCTTATGTCTGGAAAATCAGAGTGACAAAAACAACGTTATGCCGGTGCGCGATATGGGATACCAGCACGCCAAATATATGGAGCAGATCAAGGAAGCGAAAGAAAGTAATCGGAAAACCGGCAATTATCCAAACCCGATGACAAAGGAACTTAACGATTCACAGAAATTAAGTCCGGTCATCACTCTGGTTTTGAATTACAGTCAGAAAGAATGGGAAAAACCAAGATGTCTGAATGATATGCTGGAGTTCCCGGAGGATATTGGTGAGGAACTTACAAAATGGATACCCTCGTATTCGGTTTGTGTGATTAACCTAGCCAGCCAGCCGGAAACGACAATTCGCCAGTATCAATCAGATTTTAAATACATAGTCCGTTATCTGTCCTGTGGAAATGACAGAAGAAAACTGGATGAATATTTTCAAACAACGGAGTTTGAATTAGACCATCCGGAGGCGTTTTTAGACTGGTTGTCTGCGGTGACAAACGACACGAGATATCGGAAAGCAAAGGAATTAATAGAAGAAACTGAAGGAAAAGGAGGAAAAATCAATATGTGTGTATTGTTAGATATGTATGAGGAACGAGGAATAGAGAAGGGGATAGCACAGGGAGAGGCACGCGGAATGGCAAAAGGAATTTCGCAGGGGATTTCACAAGGAATTGAGGAAATCAACACATTATACCACTGCTTGTTAGCAGATAATCGAATGGAAGATATACAAAAAGCAATCATGGATACAGACTACCAAAAAGAATTGTTACAGGAGTATAGGATTGGAGAGTAAGAGGAGGAAACAGCCATAGAACAAAAACCTTCTTCATTTTTCCTTGCCAAATTTTTTGTTCCGTCATATAATGGAGAAAAGAAAGGCCGGAGGATAGAGAATGACACCACAAGAAATTTTTGCAAAGAGTTTGGTTACTTACGATAAAACCAGTCGCTCGAATGATTCTTTTTATTATCATTTGCCATATCACAAGGATTATGATTTGTGCAACTGGAATCCGATGCGTATGTATAGTGGTAATGTAATTAAATATTATCAATATCATTTGTCCAAACCGGTAATCCTTTTTACGGATACTGATGAATGAGATAGTTTATGGCATCCTGTCTTCCT
>ENA-OPBM01000557-OPBM01000557.1-human-gut-metagenome-genome-assembly--contig:-NODE-557-length-30034-cov-3.840722_pt1 | contig 30034 bp, 30 predicted proteins | sample MGYA00241069_ERZ501454 | MGnify/ENA primary metagenome ERZ501454 (study PRJEB25962, sample SAMEA2042625) | human gut metagenome | biome: human gut; feature: human-associated habitat; material: faeces... | reverse complement strand
TATTTCTATTTTTTATTCTTAATCATTTCTCTCAATAAATTAATAAATTCTTCCTTACTAACACTTACCGTTTCATTAGTTCCATATTTACGATAACTAATAGATGAATCGTCCCTTTCCTTATCACCAATAATAAGTGCGAAAGGTATTTTATTAGTTACACTTTCTCTCATTCGGTATCCAAGTTTCTCATCACGACTATCAAGAGAAACTCTAAAATCATTTTCTTTTAATAATTTCTCTACTTGTTTCGCATATTCCAAATGATATTCATTATTAACAGGAATAATATTAATTTGCGTTGGTGCAAGCCATAAAGGAAAAGCTCCTTTTGTTTCTTCAATTAAGAAAGCCATAAATCTATCAAAAGTTCCTAAAATAGCTCTATGTATAACCACTGGTCTTGCTTTTTCACCTTTTTCGTCAATATAAGTTAAATCAAATCTTTCAGGTAGTAAAAAATCTAATTGACAAGTCGATAAAGTAACATCATGTCCAATAGCTGATTTAATTTGAACGTCTAATTTTGGACCGTAGAATGCCGCCTCACCTTCAGCTTCGTAAAAATCAAGATTAAGTTCTTGTAACACTTTACGAAGTTCACTCTCTGCTTTATTCCACATATCATCATCATCAAAATATTTTTCTGTATCATTTTTATCCCTTAAAGACAACCTAAATGAATAATCTGTAATATTAAAATCCTTGTAAACATCTAAAATAAGATTAACAACATTTGCTACTTCTTCTTTAATTTGATCAGGTCTAACAAATAAGTGAGCATCATTTTGACACATTTGACGAACTCGTTCTAACCCGCAAACTGCTCCGCTGGCTTCATATCTAAAATCAGGAGCAAGCTCACCAATTCTAATTGGTAAGTCACGATATGAATGAAGTTTATTTTTAAAGATAAGCATATGATGTGGGCAATTCATAGGTCTTAAAACTAATTCCTCATTATCCATTTTCATAACTGGAAACATATCATCTTTATAATGATCCCAGTGCCCACTTACTTTATATAATTCAGTTGAAGCTAATGATGGTGTATATACATGATTATACCCGAGCCTAGTTTCCTTATTTCTAATATAACTCTCTAGTTCAGTTCTCACTGTTGCTCCGTTAGGTAACCACATTTGAAGTCCAGGACCAACTAATTCATGACTCATAAATAATTCTAATTCTTTACCGATTTTACGATGATCCCTGTTTTTAGCATCTTCAAGTAATTCTAAATGCTTTTCCAAATCTTCCTTATTGTCAAAACAAATTCCATAAATACGTTGTAAAACCTTATTTTTAGAATCTCCCTTATAATAAGCACCACTTACCTTAAGCAATTTGAAATTTTTACATTCCTTAACTGATTCTACATGTGGCCCTCTACATAAATCCGTAAAATCACCTTGCGTATAACAACTAATAATTTCATCTTCAGGCATTCCATTAATTAAATCTAATTTATATGAATCGTCTTTAAACATTTCTAAAGCCTCTTCTTTAGAAATTTCTTTACGATATATTTTCTTACCATCTTTCGCAAGTTTTTTCATTTCTTTTTCGATTTTTTCTAAATCATCCTCTTTAATTGCTTCATTTCCTAAATCAATATCATAGTAAAAACCTTCAGCAATAACTGGACCTACCCAAAATTTAGCTTCCGGATATAAATGTTTAACTGCTTGCGCTAATAAATGCGCACAACTATGATTTAAAACACTTAATCTTTCATCTTCTTTAATATTTATCATTTTAATCATTCCTCTCTACTTTTTACTTGAAGTTCCAACTAGTCTAAATTGACGATTTGGAACCGTAGTATCGCCAGCCATATTTTCAATATTATCAATATATTCATCTCTAGTTAATATTGAGTCATAAAATGGTCCTGTGAAAATTGGTTGATTTCTTAATAAATCGTCAACTTCAATCTTCATTGGATTTTTATAAGGCGCCGAACATTGATTACAATCATACACCAAAAGCACATCTCCATATCTTAAATCTTCTGTACTTACTGCTTCAAACGGTAATCTGAAAACTCTAATTCCATATACTTCTTCACACACAAGTTTTAAATCATGATGCGTAAGATCAGAAAGAGTATCAATCACCATTTCATTTTCAACTCCAACATAATCTCTTAAAAATCTTTCCATTGGTATATGATTTTGTTTCTTTACTAACTTTTTATTCATGACACTACTTCCCCTCAAAAATAAAAAAACTCCATGCACAAATGCAAGGAGCGTATAAACGCGGTACCATCCTACCTTATTACTTAATTTAGATAACGGCTATTAACCGGAAACATCTTTCGAAGTCAGCTCCAAGGTAGTAATTATTAAAGTTATTTGTTTAGTTCACACTATCCTAAACTCACTATAAAACACTTTTTAATAATCGTGTCCTTTTCAACACCTTTACAACTTAATTGTATCATGTATTTATTATTTGTCAATATCTTTTTTACTATATAATTTCAAAATAATTTTTGTCAAAGTTTCATTTCTTCGCTTATTTCGAAGTATTTTTTCTTCTATAGTTCTTCCTGAATATAAGGATTTATTAGCAACTGTACTATCAGAAATATTAATAATTGCTGAAACAGGTATTTTACACATTTCACAAACCTTAAAAACTGAATATGTTTCCATTTCCAATGTTTGAACGCCAGAATTTATCAAATAATCGATATGATTAAATTGAGCAAATATGGTGTCCGCACAAAAATTAATTACCTGATGATATTTTATATCATTATTGTCTAAACAGGCCATAACCTTTTTATTAAGTATAATAGACGGGGTCAAACTTTTACCAAATTCATCTTCTAAATTATCATTCAAGTAACGACTGGCTCCCTCACCACATATAGATTTTTCAATTACAACTGTATCCCCAATTTTAATATTTTGTGATAACGAACTCGCACTTCCGACAAAAATAATATTTTTCGGGTTGAATAACGCTAATTCAAGCGTTTTATCCATAAGATTAGTCGCCCCCATCATTCCAACTCTAACATATGAAAATTTATACCAAGGAGAATCAATATTATACACTAACTTATTAACCTTTGTAATATATTCAGAAGGTATATCCAAAACATCAATATCCCAAATTGGTGCCAAAACAATATTTTCAAAACAATCCTTAAAAATACTATTGGTTTTTAAAATTTCTAAAGTTGTTCCATAATTATTATGAGCTTTTATTATATCAGTTAAAACCATATTATCCTACTTTCTTAAATTTTTACTAATCAATTCTCGATATTCTGATAACTGTTTTATTCTCGAAATAATTCTTCCGGCTTTAATAATTTCATCACCATTTCTCGTAATCGCTAAATGACCTTCCAATGCTTCTAAATTTAAATTAGAAGTAAAAAATGTTGGTAGCTTTTCGTCCATTCGATATTGTAACAGTGGACATAGTATTTCATCTCGGCTCCAAGATGTTACACTTTCTGCTCCTAAATCATCAATCAAAAGCAGTGGTGCCTTCTTAACCGCATTGTATTTATCTCTAAACTCATTTTTATATTCTGAATTAAAAGATGACTTTAAATCTCTTAAATATTCTGGCCAAAAAACTATCGCACTTTTTATACCCTCTTTTGCAAGTTCATTAAACATTGCTGCAATCAAATAAGTTTTGCCAGAGCCGAAGTTTCCTGATAAAAATAAACCTTTTTGTTTACTATCATTTCCATAGTGTTCCATAAACTCTGTAAGCCAAATAATTGCCGAATATCTTTTTTTATCAGTCTTATAAATTTTATCAAAAGACGCTTCACTAATTTCTTTAGGTACTTTATACACAAAAGTGTTTTTCTGATAACTATTTTGCTTATCAAGTTTCTTTTTATATTTACATGGCTTATAACAAAACTCTAAACAACCTTCAACCATTTTTGGTAAATATACATATCCTGTTATTTTGTTTTTACAAGCAGCAAGTCCAGGACAATTTTTACAATGCCCATATTCCTTCGAACATTCCTCTAAAGTAGAAGTATATTTAATTAAAAAATCTCTTTTTAATTTTGTCTTCGTTACAAGCTCTTTAAAATTTTCATCATTTAAAGCTTCATCATAAGCATCATTTAAAACTTCATTTAAATTTACTTTTGTTTTTTCAGCCATTTTATCAGCTAATTTCTGCATTTACTTCACCTCTACTTTTTCAGCATTGCCTCTAATTTGGCAATTTCTTCTGCGCTGGCCTCTTCAGCCTCGATATTTTGATCATACCACTCAGGTTTAGTTTCTTTTTTTACGGTCTTTTTAACAACCTTAACCCCTTTGTTTTCTTTTTTACAAATTTTCATTGCTTCTTCTACTGTTTTAATATTACTTCTTTTCCACTGAGATGCAATTGCCAAAATAAAATTTTTAGTTAATTTATTATTGTTAATTTTTAAGACATAGTCAATTAATACATTAACCACACCTGGAGTTAATTCATAATCAATTAATAAAGTTTCTAGAATCGATAAATCATTCTTGCTCGGCTTGACTCCCTTATTCCTTCCAAATAGAAAATCATATGGTGACGTAGTTTCATATGTATATATCATTTTAGACATTTTAGAATCATCTGTTACTTGTCTTCTTAAATACTCAGGTTGATTTTTATAAACCAATGAAGGCATTTCACCTTTATGTTCAAAAGTATAATAATTTTGACAATTTCTTCTTAACATATCCTTATCAATTATATGTTTTTCATTGACTGAATTTCTAATCAATTCCGTAAGTTCTTCCTCTTTTAGGTTATAAATGAATGCTAATTTATTAATTAAAGCTTTAACTTCCTTAGTGACAGATCTGACGTTTAAATATTCCTCAGGTATTGAACTTAAAATATTATTTAAATCAACTTTTGTATTAACAATAATATCAACTTGATTAATACCCCTAATATTTGTAATGTTATCACTAACAAAAGCAGAATCAGCCACATCAAACGCTTCACTAAAAGAAAGTGTCACTTCTTCATATCCTTTTAAATCTATTTTCGGTATTGAAAAAAATTGAATTACCTTTTCATATTCTTTTTTACCAATATTATTTTGAAGAGCCACGCCTAAAATTGGATTTTCCAAAAATTCTTTTGGCTCAAGTGGCGAATAAAGTTCATAAACATAATTGTTTATACTTCCCTTTTTAACATATGATTTCAAAAGGCCGATTGCTTCTATCTTTTCTCTAGCCTCTAATAAATCCTCAAGTTTTAATCTTGTTTTAACCATTAAATTATGGTGCGTATACTCTGTAGATATAATTTGGCAAGTATCTAAATCACTCCATAAAGTTAAATACAAATTAATAGCAACACTACCAATAACCGGTTGATATAATTTAAATAAAATATTACGATTTTCATTATCGAGAATTGTACAATTTTTTACAATATAAGTGTCTGCCGGCAATAAATTAACTTTACTCATTATATCCCCCCAGTCTTTAGTTTCGTCTCTTCTCCATTTTATCACAGATTTCCTTTGAAAAAAAGATAAAAACCCAAAATGACAAAAATTAAATAACTACTTTTATAACCATTTAAAGTATCAAAACTGCTTTGCTATAACAAATATCAAAACCTTGAAGCACCTAAATACATATGTTATAATATAAAACACATGGAGGAATTACAATGAGTAAACAAAAAAATAAAACATTTATTATTAGTGGCATAAAATTTATTTTAACTGGGGCATTGGGTCTAAGTCTGATTGCTATTCCAAAAGAACAAGCTGACGCTAAAGGTGTTAGAATAGCTCCCAAGGTTACTGTTCCAAAGGCACCTAAAACTAGTCCGAAGCCTAGTACACCAAAGCCTAGTACTGAGCCAAACAAGTCAAAACCTAATAATAACTCAAATAATGATTCGAAACTATCAGAAAATAGTAAAAGCTATTCATCTAGTCCCTATAGACAAAAAGGTATTTATGGAAATACCAACAATGGATTTATAGGACTTCCTTGGTACTATTACCCGTTAATCTTCAACCATCATAATTATAGTGAAGAAGATAAAGAAATTCAAAAGATGAACACTGATGAAATATTTACTATTGAAGATATGAGTAAAAACGAAACTCAATCAAAACAAATGCATGAAGAGTATTATGATATTAGTTTTGATAACGGAATCACCACCACTGAGGCTAGAAGCTATATTGATTACACTCTTAAACAAGAAGATCAATATGCTTATATTAGAATTAGCAACACCAATATTGGAGCGCCTGTTGACAAGGGAAGCTTAAAAGAATGGGTAAATGCTGTAGATGGTGGAGATATAAAACCAAACACTGATAAAACATTAACAAAAAAAGGCAATAATTAATTGTCTTTTTATAATTCTACATTATGATATACATGCTGAACATCTTCAACCTCATCAAGCATATTTATTAATTTATTAAAGGTTTCTAAATCTTCACCAGATAAAGTAACTTTATCTTTTGGAATATAACTAATTTCATCAATATCAAAATTTACATTTGGTAAAGCCTTAGCAATTGCCTCTTTAATGTTGAATAAATCACTAGGAGCTCCATAAACAACTACTTCATCATTATCTATTTCGATATCTTGAGCATCAACTGAAGCCTCAATTAAAGCCTCTAAAGTTGCCTCTTCATCAAGGCCTTTGAAACTTACAATACATAAATGATCATACATATAATTAACGCTTCCTTGTGCCCCCATTTTAATATGACATTTATTAACAGCGGCTCTTATACTACTAACGCTTCTATTAACATTATCTGTTAAACAACTAACAATTAACGTAGAACCACCTGGACCAAATAATTCATAATTAGTTTCAGTATAACTTTCGTCTATCCCACTATTAACTTTATCGATAGCTCTATTGATAATGTCTCCTGGAACTTGTTCTTTCTTAGCCTTATCAACTAATCTTTTTAAAGCACTGTTGCTTTCAAGTTCAACACCACCATTTTTAGCTGCTTGATATATTTCTTTAGCATACATTGAATATAATTTAGCTTTAGCAGCTCCTGTTTTTTGAATACTTGCTTTTCTAACTTCGTAAGCTCTTCCCATTATAATCTTCCTTTCTGTGCTTTCGCAAGAGCATCCTTCGCGGCTTCCTGCTCTGCTGATTTTTTACTATGTGAAGTTCCTCTACCATAAACAATTCCATCAATCATAACTTCAACTGTAAATTCACGGTTATGCGCCGGACCTTGTTCATCAACCACTTTATATTCTAAACTTCGTTTATCAGTTTGAACATATTCTTGAAGAACTGATTTATAATCATCAAAGAAATCCACCTCGTGATTAAGAATATGCGGAATTACATTTTCTAAGAAAAACTGCTCGGCTACTTTAAAGCCTTGATCTAAGTAAATGGCGCCTAAAAATGATTCGAAAATATCGGATACAATTGCTTTTCGGTACTTTCCTCCACTTTCCGCTTCTCCTTTGCCTAGTTTTAAATACTCATTTAATCCTAACTTAGTAGAATACTCATATAAAGCTGTTTCGCAAACATAATGGGCTCTAAGCTTTGTCATTTCTCCTTCATTAATCTTAAGATTATTATATAAATAATCACTCATTAATAATTCTAAAACTGCGTCACCTAAAAATTCTAAACGTTCATAACTTTCAGTTTTATTTTCATTCGCATAAGAAGTATGCGAAAATGCTGTTTCATAAAGTTTTATATTATTAGGCTTAATTCCAAGTTTTTCTAATAATTCCATTCAAATCACCTAATATATTATATCATAATTTATAGACTTTTAGAAGGTTATATCCAAATAAAAACTAACCGATATTTATCGATTAGATTTTTTTAACCTTTTGTAAATTATTATAAGCTCTTTTTAGCAAGATTTCAGAACGATCACAATCTGCATGAAAAACATCATCTGAAACCTCATATTGAACACCTAAATTTTCATAATAACCAGGGTCCACAACTATTTTCCTGCCTGATGGTATGGTACCAAAGATCCATCGAAGAAAATGAAAATCCATTATCACAAACAATATCAAGCAACATCGATAAAAAACGAATAATCAGATTGTAATATCATTTTACATTTTTAAATATTTTTAGTATAATGTAAAAGGTGCTAATATGAAAAAAGTATTAATCAAAATTATTAAAATATATCAGGCTATCCCAGGGCCTTGGCACAGTGCATGTAGGCATATTCCTACATGTTCAAACTATGCTATTGAAGCTATTGAAACCTACGGTTCACTCAAAGGTAGTAAAATGGCCATTGGTCGAATTATTAGATGTAACCCTTGGGGAACCTCAGGATATGATCCAGTCATTAAGGAGGATAAACATGACTAAAATTAAAAAAACATTTGGAATAGTTATCGCCGCAGCTTTAATATTTACACTCTCTGGCTGTAGCTTCAAAAGAGATAACATGGAAGATATCGATATTTATACAACAAATTATCCCGTTGAATATATAACCCAAAGATTATATGGAGATCATAGTACTATTCATAGTATCTATCCTGATGGTGTTGATATCAACGATTACAAATTAACAAATAAACAAATAAAAGATTATAGTAATGCCGATCTTTATATCTTTACCGGCTTAAGTGAAAGAGAAAAAGGCTACGTCGATAATTTACGTAGTAATAACAAAAATCTTAAGATCTTAGATACTACTCTTTCAATGGAATACACTAATGGCATCGAAGAATTATGGCTCGATCCATCTAATTTCCTAATGATGGCTCAAAACATCAAAAAAGGATTTAAGGAATATATTAGTAATTATTATTTAAACAACGACATTAATCAAAATTATGAGAAATTAAAAGTTGAAGCCTCTAATTTAGATGCTAAAATAAAACAAACTGTCAGCAATGCAGAATCGAAAACAATTGTTGCTTCAGATGATATGTTTAAATACCTTGAAAAATATGGTTTAACAGTTTACTCTTTAGAAAATAATAGCAACTTAACTAGTAAAACTATTGAAGATGTAAAAAATCTAATTAAAGATAATAAAATACATTACATTTTTATTAAAGAAAATGAAGAAGTTAGTAAGACCATTAAAGATTTAATTGAAGGAACTAATGTTGAAACAATCGAATGGAATACCCTTACTAATATAACTGAGAATCAAAGAAATGAAAACGAAGATTATTTTACAATCATGAATCAAAATATTGAAGCATTAAAAAATGAACTATATAATTAGTTCTTTTTTTAATGCCATATTTAACATTAAAAAAACAGTAGATTATCTACTGTTCTCTAATAATTCGTTTACTTGATAAATAAGTAAGTAAGAAATAGCCACCGTATATAACAACAATAAATACAGCTGTCATTGAAATTGACATAAGCATATCATTTTTACCAAATGCTGAAAGCATTAGATTAGCACACTTAATTCCAAATATCGAATGAATAATTGCCAATATTAGTGGAACTAAGAAGAATATTCCAATTTGCTTAAATAACGATTTATTAATCATATCATCATTCGCACCAATCTTTCTTAGCACTTGATATCGTTCTTTATTGTCAGAACTTTCTGATAATTCTTTAAGCGCTAAAATAGCTGCTGAAGATATTAAAAATATTATTCCCAAATATAATCCAATAAAAGTTACAATTGCTCCAACTCCAGTTGCAGCATCATATAACTGCGTTTTACTTCTGCCGTCCATATTATTTGGCAAAGTAGTATCCTCTAATTTATTTTCAATTTCTTTATACTCTGCATCGTTATCAGCATTGTAATTAGCTAACATTACCCTATTAGATATATTAACGTTTTCCAAAGCCTCATCAGGAAAGACAAAAACACCTGTATTGCTATGACTCGTTGACATTTCAACAAAACCATCTATAACTTTATCGTATTTTGGTTTATACTCTTTATCACCAATTTTTAATTTAACTCCATCTTTTAAGGCCATATTACGATACTCTATCATTTCTTCATAATCGGCTACTACCAAATATTCATCAGCATCTAAAGAAAGAGTTTTATTTCCAAATTGTTTTGCCACTTTATTATAATCAGAAAGTTTCATTAAATTTTCTGGCATTTTATTACGATACTTAAACTGATCATAATTTTCCTTCATAACTTTCTCGCCTAAAGCTGCTTCCACAGTTACAGATTCTGTTCGATAATAATTAAAATCGATAACATCTTTATAATTATCCATACTAAGATTTAAATCTTCAAGTACCATCTCAATATTAGAATCTTTACCATCTGTATATTGTAACACTTGAATATCCATTGGTGTGACATCTCTTAAATCCTTACTAACAGACTGATTTAAACTCATCGCACTTGAAAAAATTGTAATCGTTAAAAATAATAAAATACAAATAACACTCATCGAGAAAACAGTTGTATTAATTTTACTATTAATTTGTCTTAAAACAAACATATTCAAATCTTTTAAATATAATTTTTTATTTGCTTGAACTAATCTTAAAACAAAACCAGACACTCCATAGAAGAATAAGATTGTTCCAATAATTCCAAGGACAATACATAAAATAAAATGATCAAAACCAATATTCATAATATTTTCAGTTACATTATAGTATGCATATCCTAAAATGGCAATTGAAATAATAAATATAAGTATTGATAAGATGGGATTTTTGACTTTCACCTTTTCATTTTGTTTATTTGCTGTAATCAAATTAATTAGTTTGTATCTTGAAATAACAAACACATTTAAAATCATTACCAATAAATACATGATACCAAAGTAAATCATTGTTTTAATCATCGCTGCTTGTGATAGTGAGAATGTATACGAAGACATATCTGCTTCAAACATCTTGGCCACCACAATTGACATTAATTGCGAGAAGAATATTCCAACAATCAAACCAACTGCTAATGAGATAAGACCAATCAATAAAGTTTCAATTAATAAAATCTTTGATATATGGCCTTTACCCATACCAAGTGTCATGTAAATTCCAAATTCTTTCTTACGTTTTCTAACTAAAAATTTATTCGCATAAATAATTAAAAAGCCTAAGACAAACGAAACAAACACTGATACTCCTCCGAGTAAGTTATTCATAAGATCCATTATTTCTTTTTTAGACTTACTCATGTCCATCATCGCTTGCTGCGAATCCATCGCATTAAACACATAGAATATTGCGACTCCCAAAATCAAGGTTAAAAAGTAAATAGCATAATCTTTAAAACTTTTTTTAATGTTTTTTAAAGATAACTTAAAGAGCATCATTTAAATCTCCTCCAAGCAAAGTTACAACATCAATGATCTTATCGAAAAATTCCTTACGACTATCATTTCCGCGTACTAACTCATTAAAGATTTTCCCATCCTTGATAAATAAAATACGATGACAATAACTAGCAGTAAATGCATCATGTGTTACCATCAAAATTGTTGCTTTTAAATCCTCATTTAAATATTCAAAATTTTCTAATAGTTGTCTTGACGATTTTGAATCAAGTGCACCTGTTGGTTCATCTGCTAAAATTAATTTTGGATTAGTAATAATTGCGCGGCTACTAGCAACACGTTGTTTTTCACCACCACTCATTTGATAAGGATATTTTTGTAAAACATGCGTAATACCCAATGTTTCGGCAATTTTTCTAACTCTTTTATCAATTTCGCTTGGTTTTACTTTTTGAATAGTAAGTGCCAAAGCAATATTTTCATAAGCTGTTAAAGTATCTAATAAATTAAAATCTTGAAAAATAAATCCTAAATCTTCACGACGAAATTTGTTTAACGAATTACCCTTTAATTCAGTAACATCAGTTCCACTAATTATAATATGACCACTTGTTACTTTATCGATAGTTGCAATACAATTAAGTAAAGTAGTTTTACCACTACCACTAGCTCCCATAATCCCAACGAATTCTCCTTCATTGACATCAAAGCTAATATTATCTACGGCTTTAGTTAAATTACTTTTATTACCGTAATATTTTGTTGCGTTTGCAATCTCTAAAACTTTTTCCATTTTTCTTCCCTCCACCATTAATTATAGATAGTTGTATCAAAATTAACAATTTCTTTTCATTACAAAACCTTACACTTTCGTAAGGTTGCCACATTCCTTTATATTGTCAAAATACTCAAAGTATGTTATATTATATTTAGTGAGGAAAGCTTATTTACTTAGGCACCTCCAGGTTGTTGGTGCCTAGCTTCAGCTAGGCTTTTGTTTGACTATTTTTTGGATGATGAGGCATCCTTTAGTAAATACAAAAGAATGACTAGAATAACTAGGTATTCCATGCTTCTCCTCCTTCATAGTATCGCCCCCTTTTTTGTCGGAGGTAACCTAGCCGATCTTTCCTCTATTTATAATCATACCCTGCCGAATTTACATTTCCTTTTTTAGGATTTTTTTATTTCATTAATATAAGAACCAATTGGAAAGGTTATCATCACAGTAGTTCCATCATTACTCTCTATTTTAATCTTATGATCGAGTTTATCACATAACTGCTTAACCAAATACAACCCCATTCCAGTTGAATTATATTTCATGCGACCATTTTCACCAGTAAACCCTTTATCAAAAAGTCTTGGAAGATCACTATCTTTAATTCCTATACCATTATCTTCAATAAATAAAATTGCACTTTCCTTAAATCTTTTTGTATAAATCCTAATTTGTGGATTATCACTTGTGTATTTAATACTATTACCAATAATTTGACCTAAAATAAATTCCATCCATTTAGTATCAGTATTAACAACCACATCCAAATCATACATGTCCAAAGATATTTTCTTTAAAAGAAAATCATGTTTGTATCTTAAAATAACTTTTTTAACTATAGTTTCTAAAAGAACTTGTTTAACCAAGTAATCCTTTTCAACCGTTGCACTACGTGCATAAAAAAGCATTTGCTCTACATAATCATTAACCTTAACTAACTCTTTTTTAATATCTCCATTAACCTGACTAGGATTATTTTCCATTATCAAAGAAGTAGACGCTAACGGAGTTTTTATTTCATGAACCCACATTTCGATAAACTCTTCTAAATCTTTATTCTTTAATTTAAATTTCTCAATTTCATCGAGTTTATATTTATTTGTTTCGTAAAGTACTTCTAAAACTAATTTACCATCTAAAAAGCTTGGATCCATTAACATTTCATGAATTAAGCACTTATTATCAATACCTTCTAATAAACTAAATAATTCATCATAAAATTTTTTACGTCTAAAATAATCATATAATAAATTAACAGTTCCAACTAAACATAACAAAAAAATAATATCAAAAATAATAAATAAATTATATTCGAAAACAAATAGGATAAAAGTTATTATTAAAACAACTAAAATATATAAAACAACGGGAAAAAATCTATCTTTCAAATAAGCAAAAAAACTCATAATATTATATAACCTTGTCCCCTTCTAGTTTCAATAACATTGTCTAAACCAATATCCTCAAGTTTCTTTCGTAAACGCGTAATATTAACCGTCAGCGTATTATCATCGACAAAAACTTCACTATTCCATAAATAATCCATTAAATCATACCTCGAAACAATCGTTCCCCGCTTATTCAATAAATAAGTAAAAATCTTTAATTCATTTTTACTAAGCTCAACCTCTTCATTTTGCGTCTCAATTACACTTTTAGCAACATTAAGCTTAATATCCTTGTAAGTTATAAGCTGACTTAAATCAGGTTTATACCTATTTAATACTGCTTCAACATGAGCGAGTAAAATCTGCGGGTTATATGGCTTAGTAATAAAATCATCAGCTCCATAATTCATACAAATAAGCTCATCCATTTCATTATTTCTACTAGTCACAATAATAATTGGCGTTTGATTTTTTTTACGTATTTCCTTACATAAATACATCCCATTTTGGTTTGGAATATTTATATCAAGTAATATTAAATCAATATCATAGTTTAAAATTTCTTCTAAAGTGTTTTCAAACCTTTTTATAGTTTCAGTTTCATAACCGTTATTATTTAAAAAGCTCTGTAATTCTTCACGGATCTTCACTTCGTCTTCAACAATTAAAATACGCATTTTATCACCTCAATAAATTCATTATACCATGTATATTTTTTTTATCAAACCAAAAACTTTAATCGTGATTGGAATAATCATGGTATTATTTGGAATATTATTTAATGGAGGAAAAAGAATGAATTACAAAAAATTAACTAAAAAGATTTTACTGCCCCTAATTGTTGGTGGAGTTGTTGCTCTTATTATGATGCCATTTAACGACTATCAAACACTTAATTTGCCACCATTATCACCACCCAGTATTGTATTTCCTATTGCTTGGACTATTCTTTATATCTTAATGGGAATATCAGCATACCTAGTTTCAGAAAACAAAAAAGAAGAAAACCTTGTCCTTTATTACTGGCAATTATTCTTTAACGCCCTTTGGTCAATAATCTTCTTCGTATTTAAATTAAGGCTATTATCATTCATTTGGATAATTATCCTCATTATTTTGGTTATTTTCATGATAAGAAAATTCCTTAAAATTAATAAAACAGCTGGTCTACTTCAAATTCCCTATCTCCTATGGCTTATATTTGCAGCCTATTTAAACCTTGGTGTCTATTTATTAAACTAAGATTCAACTATTGTTGGATCTTTTTTATATAATAAACTTTTTCGGCTTCACTAATAAAGGCCTGCTTTAAAGCATAAATATTCATTTGTTTAAAATCATCTAAACTAAAATTAAAAGTTTGATATAATTTAACATATTCATCAGTCAGCGAAACATTAGATACAGTTACATTATCAGTATTAATACAAAGATGAACCCCCATTTTATAAAGTCTTAAAATAGGATGTCCCTCATATCCTAAAACAGCATTGGTCTGAACATTACTAGTAGGACAAACCTCTAACAAAATATTATTATCGATAATCCGTTTTAATAAATCCTCACTTTCCAAACATCTTATACCATGTCCTATTCTTTTCGCCCCAAAGTCTAAAGCCGCCTCAATGCTTTGAATACCAGAAGCTTCTCCAGCATGAATTGTAAACGGAATATTTTCTTCTCTAACCTTTTTAAATAATAAAGCATATTCGCTAGTAGGATAAATTGCTTCTGCCCCAGCTAAGTCAACACCGCCCACACCTTTATTCAAATATAGTTTAGCAGTTTCTACTGTCTTTAAATTTTCTTCAAAAGAAGCGCCTCTCATTAAACATAATATTAAGTTTATTTTAATCGAAACTTCTTTCATACCTGACATTACAGCTTCAACTGCCTCAGCCTCCGTCAAACCATTTTTTGTATGAAAAGAAGGTGCGAATCTAACTTCAGCATATATAACATTTTGTTTGTGTAAAGATAACGCTAACTCTCTAGCAATCAATTTTAAATTTTCTTTCGTTTGCATTAAACTTAATGGAAAATCAAATTTTGTCAAATATTCATTCAAATCTTTACATTTATCAGCGGCCACCATTTTTTCTCTTACCGCGTCTAAAGAAAGACCTGATAATTTACTAGCCGTTTCAAGACCAACAGAACCATCTAAATGTAAATGAAGTTCCACCTTTGGCATTTTTTTAATATCTTCAAGCATAGTTCCTCCTAATTATTAATTTTTTGATACTCCGTAAATAAATTATTAAAAAACTTTAAATTTTTTTCATCATTATCATTCTTTAAATAGTTAAAAATTGTCCTTTTCAAATTAAAAACATCATCTTTATGATTTAAAACATGAACTTTTTTATGACAGTTTGGACATAAAGCTACTGTATTATAAATAGCATCCGGTCCACCATCAGCCAAAGTTATTACGTGATGCTCCTCTAAATAAGCTTCACCATTTTTCTTTTTAAAAGGTGCGGGATTATGGCATAAGTCGCATATTCCCAAAGCCCTATTTTTAGTATATTCAGCAACATAAGGATCACGATGGCGATAATTTGCAATAACTTCCCGTGTAATGTTTTTACTTTTATGATTTTTAGCACGTGACTTAATTACAAACTTATCTAATTTTTGAACATTTTTTGTTTGTTCTTTCTCATTACATTTTAAAGAACTTTCGTTAATTGTAAATTGATGGTAATCTTCCTTAGGTTTAATAGGAAATTTATATACCACCCGATCATTACCCTCTTTATCAGGTTCAATTGCCGCAAAAACTTCTCCGCAAAGATAAACTTCACCACGATAATAATATTCGTTATCTAAAAAAGATTCAAACAAGTAAACACTAATATCAGTTTCATTAGAATGGCCTAGATCCTTATTATACCTATAGTCCACATCTTGATCACCAAATAATCCCATACCTGTATAATTTAAAATGCCCTCTTCTGTCCACTCATCCGCATAACTACTATCATTATGTTTTGCAATCAAAACAAGCGAATTTGTTTTTTTAGATTTCTTCATCCCCCCATATTTGGAACATTTAAATACTTCCGAAATTTCATCATTAGTATAAACACTATTTATTTTTAAATCTTCAATTTTAAGCACCCCACTCACCTCCAATTTTAGTAATTAAAACTCTATCAGCTGGCGCTAAATCAAAAGATTCAGCTTCAGAAAAAGTTACCCATTTATAATTTGAGTGGTCATGTAGTTTATAGTCACCACTTATGTATTCACACTCATATAACCTTAAATCAACTTTTCCATGAACATATCTGGTTATAAATCTTTTTGCTTTAACAACTATTTCAAATTCTTCTTTTATTTCTCTTTCAATAGCTTCCTCTTCAGTTTCCAAAGTTTCAACTTTACCACCTGGAAATTCCCATTTGCCAAGTACAGTCTCTTCACCCGTTGACCTTTGGGCTATCAAAAATTTATCACCTTTTTTTATTAATGCCGCAACTACTATCATTGAATCCACCTCAAATATATTATAGCATAGAAAAAAGGACTATGTACATTAAGTCCTTTTAAATCATAATTCGAATTGGGAATTATAAAGTTCCGCATATGCGCCATTTTTCTTCATTAATTCTTCGTGATTTCCCTGTTCGATAATATCTCCCTCTTTCATCACTAAAATCAAATCAGCATTTTTAATCGTTGATAAACGATGGGCAATAATAAATGAAGTACGGCCTTCAGATAACTTATCCATGGCTGTTTGAACAAGTTCCTCTGTTCGTGTATCAACATTTGATGTTGCCTCATCTAAAATTAAGAACGGTGCATCTTTAAGCATTCCTCTAGCAATCGTCATTAGTTGTCTTTGACCAGCGGAAATACTATCATTTTCGCCAATTACTGAATCATACCCATGAGGCAAAGTCTTAATAAAGTGGTCTAGTCCAACTTCTTGACAAACCTCCCTAACTTCACTATCACTTACATTTTGTTTGTTGTATACAATATTTTCTTTTACAGTCCCCTCAAATAACCATGTATCTTGCAACACCATTGTAAATAAATCATGAACATTTTCTCTCGTTAAATCTTTAATAGGTACCCCATCTATTTTTATATCACCATGATTAATTTCGTAAAATTTCATAAGTAAATTAACCATTGTAGTTTTTCCAGCTCCGGTTGGTCCAACAATTGCTACCTTCTGTCCAGGTTGCGCTACTGCATTAAAGTTTTTAATTGTAGGTTTTTCAGCGCCATCATATTGAAACTCAACATTTTCAAATTCAATTTTTCCTAGTGCTACTTTTGCGTCTAATTTACGTGTAATATTTTTTTGATTAGCCATCTCAGGTTCATCGACAAATTCAAATACACGTTCACTTGCTGCCGCCGTAGATTGTAAAGATGTCATACTTTGAGCAATTTGTGAAAGTGGTGACGTAAATAATCTAACATAACTAATAAAGGCTACGATAACCCCAAAAGATATTATATCATTTACCGTAAGTAAAGCTCCAACAATACAAACTGCAACGTATCCAAAGTTTCCAATAAATGCCATCATTGGTTGCATTAGTCCAGAAATAAATTGACTTATTCTATTACTCTCACGAACCTTATAATTATACTCATCAAACTTCTTGGCAGCTAAATCACCACCGTTATAAACTTTAACAACATTTAAACCAGAATATACCTCTTCAATATGACCATTTAAATTTCCTAATTCCCTTTGTCTAGCCACAAAGTATTTCTGCGATTTACTAAGAATAAATATCATTCCTGCAAATCCAATTAAACTAGCTAAAATTGCAGTAATTGCTAAAATCCAGTTAGTAATAAACATCATTATGATAGTTCCAACAAATAAAGCTACACTACTTACCAAAGAAGCCAAAGATTGATTCATCGATTGAGCAATTGTATCAACATCATTTGTTACTCTTGATAAAACATCACCCGATTGATGATTATCAAAATATTTAAGCGGTAATTTATTAATCTTAAAAGATATTTTACTCCTTAAGTCACGAGCAAATTTATTAGAAACATTAGTCATGCAAATAGCTTCTATATATGTAAATAAACCACTACATAAATATAGTCCCACTAAGAATAAAGCAATTCTATTAATCGCATCCATATCCATAAATGGTTTGACAACTTCTTGAACTGAATCAGGCATTTTATCAATTTTCTTATACAGTTCATTAGCACTCGCATCTTTATCAAGTGTACTAATGATACTTAAAAACTTATATTGATCTTGAGCCGATATTTTTACATCATCAATTTTAGCTTCCGTAAACAAAATATTTTGAACACTTTTTGGAAGGTCCATCTTTCCACTATCAACCATTTTTAATAAAGCAATTTTATCATCAGTTGTAATCTTTTGATTTTCATATTTAGTTTCAGGTAAAAGTTTATTCAAAATTCCTTTTGGCAAATCTAATAAACTACTAAATACTTTTTTGTCATTTGGATTTTGAGCCATATTAGATAGTACTGTCTGGAATGCAGCTTTTTCATCTGAAGTAAAATCAGAACTACTCATAATTTCTGCCATAGTTTCTTTAGATAAATCTATATTTAAAATCTCTGGCAATTTCTTTTGCAATTTTTCTTCACTTACGCTTTTACTTACCGTTTCTGATATTTGCTTAAAATTATCTTGATTAACTACTAAACCACCAGATATTTCATCAGTTAATTCTGATAATTTATTAGGAGCAAAAATAGATAAAATTGAACCCAAAGCTGCTAAAGTAATAGAAACAATAATTAATAATCTATAATTTTTAAGTTCGCTAAATAACCTTTTAATAGCAGATTTAAAATCCTTCGCTTTATCGGATTGCTTATTTCCAGGTTTAGCCATCGGTCCCTTAGGCATTCTCTAACTCCTCCTTTGATAATTGTGATAAAGCAATTTGTCTATATACCTCACAACTTTTTAGTAATTCTTTATGCGTTCCAACGCCCACACAACTACCATTATCCAAAACGATAATTCTATCGGCATTCATAATTGTTCCCACTCTTTGAGCTACAATTAAACTAGTGGCATCTTTTGTATAGTTTTTAAGTTCCTTTCTTAAAACCGAATCAGTTTTATAATCCAAAGCTGAAAAACTATCATCAAATATATATATTTCTGGATCACGAGCAATCGCTCTTGCAATTGCTAATCTTTGCTTTTGACCACCAGATACATTAGTACCACCCTGAGCAATGTGCGTATCATACTTTTTATCAGTTTTCAAAACAAAGTCTTCAGCTTGTGCAACTTTAACGGCTTCTTTAATTTTTTGACTAGAAATGGGTCCTTTGCCATTATCCCCATACCCGACATTTTCACTAATAGTTCCATTAAACATAACTGCCTTTTGTGGAACATATCCAATTTTATTATGCAAAGCTGCTCCAGTATAGTCCATAACGTTGATCCCATCAACTAAAACTTGACCTTCAGTCGCATCATAAAATCTTGGTACTAAATTAATTAGCGTGGATTTACCACTACCAGTTGAACCGATAAACGCAACAGTCTCGCCTTTGTTAGCTTTAAACGAAATATTCTTTAATAAATATTCATCAGCATCGTGATATTTAAATGAAACATTTTTAAATTCAACAGTTCCAACCTCTTTAGCCGCATCCTCTGATAAAGTTCCTTCTTTAATACTTATTTCAGTATCCAAAACCTCATTAATACGTTTAGCTGAAACTTCAGCACGTGGTAAAAGCATAAATATCATAGCGAGCATTAAGAATGCCATAATAACCTGCATTGCGTATGAACTAAAGACAATCATATTACCAAATATCGTTAACTTATCAGCCATTGCAGCCCCTTCGATTAAGAAAGCACCCACAAAATAAATTGCTAAAGTTAAAAAATACATTATTAAATACATAATTGGCTGCATAATCGCAAATTTCTTTTGAGTAAACAATTGAAGATTAGTTAAATCTTCATTAGTCTTTTCAAACTTATCGTTTTGATAATTCTCCGCATTAAATGCTCTAACTACTCTAATACCATTTAAATTTTCTCTAGTTACACCATTCAATTTATCAGTAAGTTTTTGAATGATTTTGAATTTTGGAATAACAATCACTACTAAGGCAATTATAACTCCAAGTAAAATAACAATAGCTACACCAGTAAGAGCACTCCATTGCCAACTTTTATTTAATATTTTAGTCACAGCCCACACCGCAGTTATTGGTGCTTTTATTAAAAGCTGAAGACCCAATGTTACAAGCATTTCTACCTGTGTCACATCGTTTGTAGTTCTTGTAATTAAACTACTTGTTGAGAAGTTTTTAACTTCCTGCATTGATAGTTTTTCAACTTTACCAAAAATACACTTTCTAATTTTCATCGAAAAAGTTGATGAAACATTAGTTGCTAAATAACCAGTGATTATTGCTGCAACTAAACTGCCTAAGGCACATAATAGCATATAAGCTCCATTAATTATAATTTCGCTCATTTCACTACCTTCAGTTTGAACTAAAACTGTTATCTCTGACATATAATCAGGCATTTTTAAATCAAGCCAAACCTGAGCAATAATTAGTCCTAAACAGACTAACACTAATAACCATTCCTTTTTCCCTAAAACTTTCAATAATTTTATCACTTATTCATCTCCTTTTGTAAGGTGCCTTACATTTTGTGTTTTTTTTACACTACTTTTTAGGTAGTGCATCTTTTTTAATATTTTCGATCATCTTATCGATGACCAATAAAAATGTTTCTAATTCTTTCTCGGAAATATCCTGTATAATAATATTTTCTATTTCATCTAATCTTTTTTTATTACGTATAAAGATTTCCTTTGTTTTCTCATTTAGAATGATTTTTTTAATTCTAGTATCTTTATCATCGACAGTTCTTTTAATAAGATTATTTTTTTCCATTGTCTGTAATACACCAGAAACTGTTGCTCTTTTTAGATCTAAAACATCCTCTAAATCACGTTGATAAACATTTTCATTTATATGGTCTAAAAGATATTGCATAATCTGCATTTGTGTTGGTGTCGGTTTAGGAAAGTGACAAAAATCTTTGTGAGCAAAACTACCATCATTAATAAAGTTCTGTAAAATACTCTTTTCCAATAACTTTATTTTATTATACAATAACTTTGCTTTTTCCATAAGCTCACCCTCTTTTGTATGGCCCCATACAATTCATTATATTCTATTGCTATAAAACTGTCAACAATTTTTTACAATTTTTCACAAAAAAAGAGCTTAAGCTCTTTTCAATTGTCCTTTTTTAAGCAAATTTAATAATTTAACATTTTGCCAAAAAGAGCCGTTATAATCACTGATACCATTTTTTGCTGCTATCTTTTTACGATTATCAAATGAACTATCTACCCCTATTTTCTTTAATCCGTCAACGAATGACAAACCATGATAATTAGGTTTTGGATAATAACTACTCTCGTAATTTCCTTGGAGTTTTTTTAATAACTCGATATTTTGTTCTGCAGTTCCCGTGTAATCGCCTGTAAAGCCTGCTTCTTTATAAAGTTTTTTACGAGCATCAAAAGAACTATCATATCCGACGCTTTTAAGCGCATCAACAATTGAGCTACCATGATAATTGCTTAAATTAGGTAAACCACGATCATTGTCTCCTCCATTACTATTGCCTTCATTATTACTAAAAATATCACGATATAAAATATTCATATCAACATTGCCATTTACACCATTAACATTGCCAGATGACGTATATTGCCACATATCATATTTACCTTTATAAGTGTTTTCCGTATTATATTGGGCCACCCAAATTGTATATTTATCTTCAAGTTCATCATGATTTAAATGACTAGTAAGCCAGTATTTATTAGCATATACCCCCGCCCAATATCCAGCTTTTTCAATTTTATCGCAAAAAGCCTTACACATATCAGTTAAAGTTTGCATACTTAAAGTTTCCTGGCTCTTATCCTCAATATCATAATAAACTGGTAAATTAAGTTTTCGATTATTAAGCCATTTTAAAGCTACATCCGCTTCTCTTTCAGCATCCTCTACACTAAGAGCATATGAATATAAATAAACACCAACTGGTAGGCCATTGTTAACTGCCCCATTATAATTAGCTTCAAATTTTGGATCTATCTGATTATCATACATTCCATAACCAATTCTTGCAATGACAAACTGGATTCCGCTATTTTTCACTTTGCCATAGTCAATATCTCCTTGATATTTTGAAACATCTATTCCTCTATATTCCATATACCTTCTCCTTTCTATTCATTTATATTCCGAAATAAAAAAATAGGAACTGTATGTACCTATTTATAATTACTTTTCTTTAGCGGGAACTCCAACTACCGTAGTTCCCGAAGGAACGTCTTTCACCACCACTGCATTAGCGCCTATTTTAACATTATCACCTATTTTAATATTCCCTAATATTTTAGCGCCACAGCCAATAAAAACATTGTTACCAATAGTTGGATGTCTTTTTCCTTTTTCCTTACCTGTGCCACCTAAAGTGACACCATGATACATCGTTACATTGTCCCCAATCTCTGCCGTTTCACCAATGACTACTCCAAAGCCATGGTCGATAAACAAACCTTGACCCAACTTGGCTCCTGGATGAATTTCAATTCCTGTTTTCCTTTTTGTCTTCTCCATAATATATTTAGAAATTAAATAATGACCACGTTTATAAAAAAAGCGAGCCCATTTATAACGAAGCTGCGCTTTAAAACTTGGATATAAAAATACTTCGCATTTACTTTTAAGTGCTGGATCATGTTTCTTAATTGTTTCAATCTGACTTTTAATAAAGTTCATATAACCACCTATAATTATATATTAAATTAATTATAAAGCAGTTAATGAAATAAACTAAAAATCATCTTTTTAAACCAAATTTCTTAAATAAACTAAAGCCTTTTAATCCGCTTTGCTCTCTAGCTCCAAGAATTATAATTCCATCTCTAAGTCCACTTTCCATACTATCTAAGGTGACATCGCTTAAAACGCTGGCTTTTTTCCAAGTAACTGTCGCCGTTTCAAAATCAAATTTTTTAACATATCTACTTAAAACAGGATTTCCATATTTGGTTTCTTCCAGAAGTTCCCTTTGCCCAGAAAGCAAATCAGATCTCTTTCCTAAATCACAGCCAATCATCGACCAAAGCATATATTGATATGCCCTTGCTTGACCACGCATTATACTACCACGCCAGTTCCCACCTAACTCTTTTCTTAATCGTCTTCCCTTCTCATTATCTGGTGCTTCTAAATAATCCATTACTCTACTAAAAGTTACTTCAATCGGTTTAATATTTCTCCCATACCATCTTTCTCTTTCTACTTCGGCAATAGGTGCAACTTCGGGTAAATCAAAAATAAAAAAATGCCCATTTTCAGCGTATTTTCGCAAATCATTAATTACTTCTAAGACTTCTTTTTCACTCATAATATTAATCCTTTCAAAATAAAGAAAAAAGTCTTGAAATAACAAGACTTCTATAAACATAAATGGCGGAGTAGAAGGGATTTGAACCCTTGCGCCAGTTGCCCGACCTACACCCTTAGCAGGGGCGCCTCTTCAGCCTCTTGAGTACTACTCCATAATTGACTTACGAGTATAATTTTACATGAAATAACCCCGTATGTCAAGATATTTTTTGTCGTTAATTGGTAGCTTTTGGAATTAAATATTATAATCGCTTTTTATTAAATTTAAAAAAGCCTAATCGGCCTTATTATCTTTAATTATTTCTGAATTTTGAGCTGCTTCAGTACTAATAACCTCTTTCATTTTATGAAGTGTATCTTCTTTTTTATGAGAACAGCAAGGTCCTTCATTTTTGAAATTAGTATAAGGTGAAGATGCCTTATTATCTTTCTTATCCATAATATTTCTCCTTTCACCTTTATTATTAACGAAAAAAATTATAATATTACAAAGAAAAAAGTTCATATTATCTAATTTTAATATGAACTTCTCTTAATTGTTTCTCTGATACTTCACTAGGTGAACCCATCATATTATCCTGTCCACTAACATTCGGTGGGAATGCTTGAACTTCTCTTAAATTTGGCTCATCCCTTAAAAGCATAATAATACGGTCAATACCAGGTGCCATTCCTGCATGTGGAGGCACGCCATATTGAAATGCTGTATATAAAGAACTAAATTTTTCTTTAACAACATCTTCTGAATAGCCTACTAAATTAAATCCCTTCACCAAAAGATTTATATCATGGTTACGCACAGCTCCTGATGACATTTCAAATCCATTACACACAAAGTCGAACTGGTAAGCAAGAATATCTTCAATATCCCCATCATAAGCCTTTTCACCACCTTGCGGCATACTAAATGGATTATGACCAAAATCATATTTACCATCTTCTTCGTTGTATTCAAACATCGGCATATCATTGATAATACAGAATTCATAAACATTTGGATCAATTAAATCTAAACGTTTACCAAGTTCTATTCTAATCATTCCAGCCTGTTTAGCCGCTTGATTAGCCTTCTTATCAGCAATAAAGAATACAACTCCATTTGGTTTTAAATCACAAGTTTCGATTAACGCTTTTCTATCTTCTTCAGTTAAAAATTTATCAATCGGTCCTTTAAAAGAGCCATCCTCCAAGTAAGATATATATCCAATTCCTGGCATTCCAATCGATTTAGCATAATCAACAACTTCATTAAACCAAGAATTTGATTTAGTTGCCAAATCATCTACTTTAATTGCTCTAACAACTACTCCTCTAAATGGTTTAAATTCAGTTTCCTTAAAAATTTCACTAACATCAGTAATAACAAGCGGATTTCTTAAATCAGGCTTATCCGTTCCATATTTTAGCATAGCTTCTTTATAAGCAATACGTCTAAAAGGTTTTGGTGAAACTTTTCTATCTGAAAATTTAGTAAATAAATCATAGAAAACATCCTCGCCTATTTTATAAACGTCTTCTTCTTCAGCAAAAGCCATTTCCAAATCTAACTGATAAAACTCTAAAGTTCTATCTGCGCGGCAATCTTCATCACGGAAACAAGGAGCAATCTGATAATACCTATCAAAACCACCCACCATTAGTAGTTCCTTAAAGATTTGTGGTGCTTGTGGTAAAGCATAAAATTTACCTTGAAATTTACGCGAAGGAACAATAAAGTCTCTTGCTCCTTCTGGTGAAGAAGCTGTTAAAATAGGTGTTTGAACTTCGGTAAAATCTAAACTATCCATTTTATTTCTTATAAACTTAAGTACTTCACTTCTAAATTTAATATTGTCGTGAACTTTTTTATTACGCATATCTAAGTAACGATACTTAAGTCTTACCTCTTCATTAACGCTTGTTGAAGTTACAACTTCAAATGGTAGCTCATTTTTTGCTTTTCCTAAAACTTCAATTTCCTCTATTAATACTTCAATCATGCCCGTAGCAATCTTTGGATTATAAGTTTCTTCATCACGTTTACGAACAGTTCCCTCTAAAGTTACTGTTGACTCACGAGTCAGCCCATCAAAAATACTGTCGTCATTACTAACAACTTGAATTACCCCTGTTTCATCACGAACATCGACAAAGATAACTCCCCCATGGTCACGAATGTTTTCAACCCATCCTGACACTCTAACAATTTTGTCTAAATCTTCTAGTGTTAGTTTACCACAATAATGGTCACGATATTTATTTCCCACTTATAATCACCTCTTTTCTATTTCTTCCGCCATTGTACTTCTAGCTATTGTTGGATTAGCAGTACCACGCGTTTTTTTCATAATTTGACCAACTAAGAAGTCTACGACATTAGTACGGCCTTTTTTATATTGTTCAATTACATCTGGATTTTCATCTAACACTTCATTAGCAATTCGAACAATCTCTGATGTATCACTCATTTGCATCATGCCTTTTTCTTTAACTACCTCTTTAGGTGTTTTACCACTAGTTAAACATTCAGCAAAAACCTCTTTGGCTTGTTTTGAAGAAATTTCTTTATCCTCAACTAATTTAATTAGACTAGCAAGCATTTCAGGAGTTAAAGTAATATCATTAATTGTAAGTTCCAATTTGTTTAAACTTCCAAGTAAATTAGTTGTAATCCAGTTTGATGCACTTTTAGGATCTGCCCCAAGTTTAATAGCCTCTTCATAAAAATCAGCCACTGGTTTTTCTTTAACTAAAATAGTTGCATCATAATTAGAAATTCCGTATTCATTAATATATGTTTCTTTTCTTTCATTAGCTAATTTTGGAATTTCTTTTCTAATTTGTTCTAGCCAATCTTGTGACAATTTTATCTTTGGAATATTTGGCTCAACAAAATATTTATAATCAATCGCATCAACTTTACTACGCATGAAAATCGTTGTTCCAGATTCTTCATCCCATCTACGAGTTTGTTGTTCCATTTTATCGTATTCGCCAGATTCAATTAAATCAGTTTGTCTTTCGATTTCGTAATTAATAGCGTCTCTTACCCCACCAAAAGAGTTAACATTTTTAATTTCAATCTTAGTTCCCCAGTTTTCGGGATTACTTTCATCTTTTGAAGCGTCCATTAAAGATACATTTACATCACATCTAATTTGACCTTTTTTACTATCAGCTTCACTTATTCCGGCATACTGATAAATTGAACGCATTGTTTCTAAGAAAGCTACAGCTTCATCCGCTGAACGAATATCTGGTTCTGTAACTAATTCTAATAGAGGTACACCTGCTCTATTATAGTTGATTTTTGACGTTCTTGCCATATGATCTGAAGAAGCAGCATCCTCTTCTAAGTGAAGATTATTAACTCGAACTTCCTTTTCCTTACCATTACACTCAAATTTTAATTTACCATAAATTCCAATAGGCGCTGGTTTTGTTTCTTGCGTAATTTGAAATCCTTTTGGTAAATCAGGATAATAATAATTTTTTCTTTCAAAATAAATGTATTCAGGTTGTTTACATCCTAAAATCATACTAGCCATTAAAGATTTTCTAACCGCTTCTTTATTGACAACTGGTAGCGTTCCTGGAAACGCCATATCCACTGGCCTAATATTTACATTTGGTTTATCGGTATATTGGTTAGCTGCCCCTGAAAAAACTTTAGTATTTGTTTCACTAATCTCACAGTGCATCTCTAAACCAACCATTACTTTATATTTCATTATTTTACCTCCTTAGCTATTTGGTTTTTATAATCCATACTTTTTTCTAAGGCATAGGCAATATTAAGAACATTTACATCATCATAACATTTACCAGTAATATTTAAAGCTACTGGCAAACCGTTTACAAAGCCATCTGGAATAGTAATTGATGGAAAACCACCAAAATTTCCAACTTGCAAGTGATCCTCTAGTATTTGTGTTTGTTTATCAAGCATATTACTAGAGCCTTCTAATGGTTTTGCTGGTCCACTTCCTACGGGTAAAATTACAGCATCATATTCTTCAAATAGTTCATTCCATCTATCTACAAGTAATCTTCTTACTCTTTGAGCATTGTGGAAATAACGATCCTTATTTTGGGCTTGAAGGACGTAAGAACCAATAACAAAACGACGTTTAATTAAAGGTGAAAAACCTTTTGTACGATAGTTTATCATTTGTTCTTCCCATGTCTTTCCTTCCGCGCGTGGTCCAAAAATAAACCCAGTTAAATTAGACATATTTGAAGTTGCTTCCGCACAAGAAATAACTACATATACTGAAGGCTGCGCTGCTAATAATTTTTGATCAACAGAAACTTCTTCGACTTCCATTCCAAGTTCACGGCATTTATCAACCATTTTCATGAAATTAGCCAAATGTTCTTTTAATTCGTCATCAGCTTCAGGATAATTAGCAATGTCACAAATTTCTTTAACAAAACACAATTTTTTCCCTTTAACATCAGCATTTAAAGATTCAAATAAATTAATATCTTTAGAATCCCAAGAGGTCATATCGTTTGGATCGATGCCTTTCATCGCATCAACCACGATAGCCGCGTCCTCAACTGTTCTCGTTAATGCCCCGCAGTGATCTAAACTACTAGCAAACGGAAACAAGCCATAACGAGAAATCATCCCATAAGTCGGTTTATATCCAACAATACCACAGTAAGCTGCTGGCTTTCTAATCGAATCACCTGTATCGCTACCTGTTGCATATGGATAAACTCCCGCTGCTACAGCTGCGGCACTTCCAGCTGATGAACCTGAACACATTCTAGAAGTATCCCAAGGATTTCTTACGATCCCTGTATGTCCTGTTGTTCCAGTTCCACCCATACCAAATTCATCTAGTACTGTTTTATTAACCATCACAGCCCCGTGTTTTTCTAGGTTAAGAATTGCTGTTGCACTAAAGAAAGGCACATAATCTTTTAACGTATTTGATGAACCTGTACTTAAAACACCTTTTGTACTATAATTGTCTTTTACTCCATAAGGAATCCCTGAAAGCACATCATCAGTTACTTCTCTTCCCTTAGTATCATCCAATATTGTAACAAAAGCATTACACTTTTCATTTACTTCGTGTGATCTTTGAATTGCTTCTTGTACTAATTCCTCACTAGTAACTTCGCCATTTTTCAAAGCCTCATGGATTTCTAATATACTTTTACTCATATATTCCATACTATCCCACCATCCTTGGTACTTCAACTTCACCGTCATCTGATTCATCACAGTTTGCTAGTAAATCATCAATTAGAATTGATTCTTCTACTACATCTTCCCTAAAACTACACTCAAAATTATCAAGTGCATGTGTCATTGGTTCAACCTTTGAAATATTTGGAATTTCATTAATTAAATCAATATTCGCATCGATGATTTCAAATTCATCTAAAACCTGTTTATTTTCTTCTGGTGTTAGACCAATCAATAACTTGTCCGCATAATCATCGACCATTTCTTTCGTAAATTTCGCATTTTCTCCCATGGAAATACCTCCTTATACAAAAAACGGGCAGTAGGATATATACCTACGCCCTACTATAATTAAATAAAGCTTCCTTTATTTATTAACAAAGTGGCGCCTGATGTAGGACTCGAACCTACGACCCAACGGTTAACAGCCGTTTGCTCTACCAACTGAGCTAATTGAGCAGAAATGGCGCCTAATGTAGGACTCGAACCTACGACCTAACGGTTAACAGCCGTTTGCTCTACCAACTGAGCTAATTAGGCAAATATAACAAAAAAACAGCCAAACATCCCTTGTTATAAGGACGAAAAACTGTAATTCGCGGTACCACCTTACTTATCACTTACGTGATCTCTTTATAGTTTCTTAAGAAACTTATAATATGGTAACGGATTACAGCCGACTTATCCTACTATTACTTCAGATAAATTACTCCGTGGTGTTTTTCATATTTGTCTTATTGCTAGCTTCCATCGTTCTAGCTTTCTAGGAATAAGGGTTCAAATATTACTCTTCCACTTCTTCGTATTTATATAAAATTAACTTAAAAACAAATTTTGGTAGTCCGTACGGGATTTGAACCCGTGAATGCATGCGTGAAAGGCATGTGAGTTAACCGTTTCTCCAACGAGCCACATGGCGCTTGAAGTAGGACTCGAACCTACGACCGATCGGTTAACAGCCGATTGCTCTACCGACTGA
>ENA-OPBM01000552-OPBM01000552.1-human-gut-metagenome-genome-assembly--contig:-NODE-552-length-30344-cov-3.765261_pt1 | contig 30344 bp, 35 predicted proteins | sample MGYA00241069_ERZ501454 | MGnify/ENA primary metagenome ERZ501454 (study PRJEB25962, sample SAMEA2042625) | human gut metagenome | biome: human gut; feature: human-associated habitat; material: faeces... | reverse complement strand
ACTCCAGTTATATAAAAACAAAGTAAAATACAAAACAATATTTTTTTCATACTCCTCTCCTTTCTACTTGTATCATACCTTGCGAATAAAAAATTTCCTTCTTTTTTTGAAAATTTATGAATTTTCCAAATTAAAGATATTTTTGCAAGAAAAAAGTTAAATCTTAAGATTTAACTTTTGTATTTGGTGGGATTCTTTGTTTAAATAGAGTTAATACTTTTTCCTTTTTTTGACTTTTAATTTCAGGATCTGGCGTTATCCAGGTTTGAAGTTCAATGGCTGCCATTCTTATATTGTAATATTTTTCTTTTAATTCTTGAATTTCCTTTAATCTCTTAAGTATATCTAATTCAGACATTTATCTTCTATCAGTTACTATAATTTGCCAAAAATTCCTTTATATCAAAATATTCTGGTTTATAGTTGTTCTCTGGTAATTCTAATGATTTGTTTTCTTTTACTATTGCACCCATCCCATCTACTGGTGTTTGGATTATTTTATCAACATTTGCAAACAAATTAGGTTTCCCATAAACATCTTTTATAATATTCAAATCCCTAGTTGCCATATAAATTTTCATATTATCACTACGCATATCAATCATAAAATTTAAACTAGTAATATAAGGAATAGTTTCAAGATTATCTAAAACAAAATTAAATTTAACTTTTTCAAACATTACTAAACTAAATATCTGTTCAATTAGTATATTCGCAATCACATTAATAACATTATTGTCTTCTCTAGCTATAACAAAAATTGCTGTTTTTTCTTTACCAACATTTGCAATATCAAAATCAGTATGACTGAGTAAACTCATAAGTTTCTCACGTAAACAATAAGGTTTAATCTTTTGCTTAGCCACTGACATAATACTTTCTCTAGTTTCATTAGGCGCATATAATGTTCCAGATGTACAAACATATATTGGATCATTAACTTCTAAACTTTCTAAATACTTATGACATTTATCATCGCGACTAATTCCCGCAACATCAACCGCCACATTCAAACTACCAATATTAACTTTATCCTCTGGCGCTTCACGGAATAAAAGTAAACTTAAACCTGTAAATAAATCAGAGGTTGTATTTATCCAAAAAGGATCCCCCTGATGATCATCTTTAACAATCTCATAAGTTACCTTTTCAAGCAATTCAAAAGCTTTATCCGTAGCACCTTTCTTATAATAATAAAGTGGCAAAGTATAAGGATTATATCCATGACTATGTTCAGAATCTTGTAAATTTACCACAACAACATTATAGCCATTATCTTTAAATTCTTGACTAAAACTCTCATAATATTCGCCCTTACTATCCAACATTAAAACATTTTCACCAGCTTTAATCATTCCCTCTACTTCGTTAAACAAAACTCCTTTTGTCTTTAACGTGTCTGCTTTTCCATTCACTAAAATTGTTTTTCCCATTTTCTTTCCTCCTAATCTTTCTTAAGTACTTTAGTAGACTTAACTTCCTTTGGTTTTGAATCAAGGCCAAAACGCATTTTATCTAATTCTTTAATTTTATCGTCCAAATTATCTCTAGCCTGCATTAATTCTTCTTTTTTACTTAAAATTACACTTTCCGTGATATTATTAAGATTTTCCTTGATTTCTTCTAATGAAAAGCCTAAATCTTTAAGTTTCATTATCAATTGAAATTCTTCTAGTCGTTTCTCGCTATAATACCGATACCCTGTAAATAAGTCAATATCATCAGGTTTAAATAAATCAATATTATCATAAAAGCGAAGTGTTCTTATAGATGCACCTGATAATTTGGCAAATTCTCCAATTTTATACATTTTCGCCTCCCCTCACAATCATCATAACACTCTACTACTATAGAGAGTCAATACAAATTATAAAAATTATGTTATTTTAGCATTTTATTTACTTTATCAATAAGTGCATTAATAACCACCACATCTTCAAGTTTATTAATCGAAAAAGTTTTTGAACCTGCATAGTTTAGAGAAGCACCACAATGATATATTGATTTTCCATCTAAAATAATATATCTATCATGAAAAACGCTACTATAAATAACACTTAAATTATGGTATTGTTTATTATATTTATCAATATCAATTGATTTTAGTATACCACTATTCTTAGTTATTAAAAATACTTTAACACTAAGTTTTGATATCATGTCTAGAACATTTTTATCTGCGTAACTATCAATTATTATCACCTCTTTAAAAGCATTGTTTAAAATATCAATTATTTTTGAATAAGCGTCATATATCTGCCCTTCAAAATATATTTCTTCAGTAAAACCTTTACTTTCAAACTGTTGAAAAGTATCCTTAAGCGCCTTTATATCTTGGTCATGCTCTAAAACTAAATTATTTATATATTTTTGTTCTATTAAATTATTTGAAATATATTTCCTCATAGAAACAAAAGCATCCATAATCATAATACTAATACATACGGCAGTTTTAGACTTTAAAACTGTTGCAAGCATGGCGACACCTTATTCAGTAAAAACTCGTGGATTCTTATATTTACCACCTCTAGTTTCAATTTTTTGGTCGAAAATTTCGACCAAAAGAGTTTTACTTTCTTCATCAGTTAACCGCCATGAAAATCTATCTGGAAACTTATTCCTATTGTTTTTAACCGCTTCATTTATTCTTTTAGTCTCAATTAAATAAAGTTTAGCTAAATCGCTATCCAACATTACTTGTTTTCCTCTTATCTCATATATCATGCTTTCTATTTTGCCATCAACAATTTGCATCATATCACCTCTACTATAATCATACCCTACCAAACAAAAATCTCCTTCTTACAAAATAAAAGAACCAATGGTTAATCCATTAGTTCTTGTTCTAAAGCCTCTAGAGGTTCATCTCTTAAAAGCTCATTTTCTAAACTGTAATCTACTTCACGATATTGTTTCGCACCTGTACCAGCAGGAATTAATTTACCAATGATAACATTTTCTTTTAATCCATTTAAGTAATCAACTTTTCCATGAACAGCTGCATCAGTTAAGATACGTGTTGTTTCTTGGAATGAAGCTGCTGACAAGAACGAATCAGTCTCAAGTGAAGCCTTAGTGATACCAAGTAATACTGGTTTACCAGTAGATGGTCTCTTACCTTCTAAAATTAAGCGTTTATTTTCATCAGTGAAATGATTAATATCCACCATTGTACCTGGTAAGAATAATGAATCACCTGAATCGATAATCTTAATTTTTGAAATCATACGTTTCGCAATAACTTCAACGTGCTTATCACTAACCTCAACACCTTGAGAACGATAAACTCTTTGAATTTCAAATAGAATATATTGTTGAACCGTAATTGGATCAGTAACCACTAATAATTCTTTAGGATTAACTGCTCCCTTAGTAAGCTTTTCACCAGCTTTAACTTCTTGACCAATTTCACAAGTAACATCAACACCATAGTTAGTAGAATGTTCTCTTGTTTCAACATCATTTTTAACATAGATTTTAAAGTGTCCACCTTCATCAACAATCTTAGTAACTACACCATTGATTTCAGAAATAGTTGCTTTACCTTTCGGATTACGTGCTTCGAAGATTTCTTGAACACGAGGAAGACCTTGTGTAATATCTTCTCCACCAGCAACTCCACCAGTATTGAAGTTTTTCATGGTAAGTTGGGTACCAGGTTCACCAATTGATTGAGCAGCCATAATACCAACAGCTTCCCCAATTTCAACTTCAAATCCCGTAGCTAAATTACGACCATAACATTTTTTACAAACACCATGTTCAGTTCGACAAGTAAGAATACTTCTAATTGGAACTTTAGTAATTCCGGCCTTAACAATTTTTTCAGCAATTGCTTCAGTAATATAAGTATCTTTCTCATACATAACTTCTTTAGTTTCTGGATGAACAATTTTCTTATTTGTATATCTACCAGTAATACGCTCTTCTAAAGATTCAATTAACGTACCATCTGTATTTAAAATCTTTTCAACAACTACGCCTTGGTCAGTTCCACAATCGTCTTCTTTAACAATAACGTCTTGTACTACATCAACCAAACGACGAGTTAAATATCCAGCATCCGCTGTCTTAAGGGCCGTATCAACTGCTCCTTTACGAGTACCATGGGTAGATGTAAAGAACTCAGATACTGTCACACCTTCACTGAATGATGAAAGGATAGGAATTTCAACATAGTCACCAGTTGGCTTGTTCATGATACCACGCATACCAGCTAATTGACCATATTCTTTAATAGATCCACGGGCCTTAGAATCAATCATCATACTGATTGAAGCCTCAGGATTATTCTTAAGCCAATTTTCCAAATCATCGTATACATCGTCTTTAGCTTTAAACCAAGTGTCGATAACACGATCATATCTTTCCTTATCAGTTATTAAACCACGTTTAAATTGTTTATTAATTGCGTCAACTTTCGCTTGCGCTTTTTCTACAACTTCCGGTTTAACTTTACTTTCCTCAACATCGGCAATTGAGAAACTAATACCAGATAAAGTTGAATATTTAAATCCTAAATCCTTAATCGCATCAAGCATCACTGAAGTTTCAGTTGTTTGATATCTCTTATAGATTTGAGCAATTAAGTTACCTAAAGCGCTCTTGTTTAAAGCCTTAGTTACTGGCATATTCTTAATTTCTTCTGGAATGTTTTTACCTTTGTCGATAAAGTATTTAGCAGGTGTTACATTTTTAACATTCTCATCACTTCCATCATTAACATATTGGAAAGTATCTGGGAAAACATCATTAAAGATTAATTTACCAGGTGTTGTCACTAAATACTTATCCATGTATTTATCTGGGAAGATTTTATGTTTAAATGAGCTTACACGTAAAGCAATACGTGTATGAAGTGTAATTTCACCTCTTTGGTAAGCCATAATTGCATCATTACTGTTTTTAAAGACTCTACCTTCGCCTTCTTCTCCTGCTTTTTCTAAAGTTAAATAATAGTTACCAAGTACCATATCTTGTGAAGGAGTTGTAATAGGTGCCCCGTTCTTAGGTGACAAGATATTATTAGCACCAAGCATCAATATTCTTGCTTCTGCTTGTGCTTCTTCACTAATTGGGACGTGAACTGCCATTTGGTCTCCATCGAAGTCCGCATTAAATGCTGTACACACAAGTGGATGAAGTCTAATAGCCTTACCATCGATTAACTTTGGCTCAAATGCTTGAATACCAAGTCTATGTAAGGTTGGTGCACGGTTAAGTAGAACTGGATGTTCTTTGATTTTTTCCTCAACAATATCCCATACTCTTTCATCCTGATTTTCAATCATTCTTTTAGCTGCTTTAATGTTACTAGCAATCTCTTTTGTTACTAGTCCATTAATAACGTGTGGTTTAAATAATTCTAAAGCCATCTCTTTTGGAATACCGCATTCGTACATCTTAAGTGATGGACCAACAACGATAACTGAACGCGCTGAATAGTCAACACGCTTACCAAGTAAGTTTTGACGGAAACGACCTTGTTTACCTTTAAGCATACTTGATAAAGATTTTAATGGCCTATTACCTGGACCGGTAATATTTTTACCACGACGTCCATTATCAAATAACGCATCAACAGCTTCTTGAAGCATACGTTTTTCATTTTGAATAATGATTGATGGTGCGTTCAAATCAATTAATTTTTTAAGACGATTATTACGATTAATAACACGACGATATAAATCATTTAAATCTGAAGTTGCAAAACGTCCACCATCTAGTTGAATCATCGGACGAAGTTCAGGTGGAATAACTGGAAGTGCATCTAAAATCATCCACTCTGGCTTATTACCTGATTCTAAGAAAGCATCTAACACATCTAATCTTTTAATTAAACGAATACGTTTTTGACTAGTTGAATCTTTGATACCATCGATATCTTTTTTTATTTCTTCAACTTCTTTAGCTAGGTCTACTTGCTTTAAAAGCTCTTTAATAGCTTCCGCACCCATTCCTACTCTAAAAGTTGTTCCATATTTTTCCATATAAGCACGATATTCTTTATCACTTATAGTTTGCTTTTTCTCAAGTGGTGTTTCACCCGGATCTAAAACAACATAAGAAACAAAGTAAAGTACTTCTTCAAGTTCTCTAGGTGACATATCAAGTACAAGTCCCATACGTGAAGGAACACCTTTAAAGAACCAAATGTGAGACACTGGAGTAGCAAGCTCAATATGTCCCATACGTTCACGACGTACTTTCGCACGAGTTACCTCTACTCCACATCTATCACAAATAATATTTTTATATCTTAATCTTTTATATTTTCCGCAGGCACATTCGAAATCCTTAGTTGGACCGAATATTTTTTCGCAGAAAAGGCCATCACGTTCTGGTTTCAAGGTACGGTAGTTCATAGTTTCCGCTTTTTTAACCTCTCCGTAAGACCAAGAACGGATTTTTTCTGGTGAGGCAATGGCAATTCTTAAACCTTCAAAACTATTTGCGTCCATTATTTCTCATCCCCTTCCAGAATATCTTCTTCAGTTTCCTCTGAAGCCTCTAATTCATCAGCGAATATTTCTTCTTCTGACTCTTCATCTTCTAAATCATCTTCACCATCTAATTCTTCAGATAATGCATTATCTACAGGCTGCGCACTTTCTTTAGACTTCAAAATTTCGCTTTCTAAATCAGATTCTACAACATAGCTATCTTTTTCAGCTTCCTCTAATTCTTTAAGTTCAACAAATTCTCCGTCCTCATTAAGAACTGTAATGTCTAAACCTAAAGCTTGGAATTCTTTAATAACAACTCTAAATGATTCTGGTACACCTGATTTAGGTAATTCTTCACCCTTAACCAATGCTTCATATACCTTAACCCTACCAGTAACATCATCCGATTTAATAGTCATCATTTCTTGTAAGATGTTAGCAGCTCCATAAGCATATAAAGCCCAAACTTCCATTTCTCCAAAACGTTGTCCACCAAATTGTGCTTTACCACCAAGTGGTTGTTGTGTAACTAATGAGTAAGGTCCTGTTGAACGCGCATGTAACTTATCGTCAACCATGTGGTCAAGTTTAACCATATACATAACTCCAACAGCTATACGATGATCAAAAGGAATTCCGGTACGACCATCATATAAAGTCATTTTACCGTCAGTTGGTAAATTAGCTTCATCTAAAGCATCGATAATTTCTTTACGTGTTGCACCATCAAATACTGGCGTTGCTACATGAACATTAAGTCCTTTAGCTGCCATACCTAAGTGTAACTCTAAGATTTGTCCGATATTCATACGTGATGGAACTCCAAGTGGGTTAAGTAAAACATCAACCGTACGTCCATCTTCCATATAAGGCATATCTTCCTCTGGTAACACTAATGAAATAACACCTTTGTTACCATGACGTCCTGCCATCTTATCTCCAACAGAAATCTTACGTTTTTGAACGATATAAACTCTAATTTTCTTACTAACACCAGCAGGTAATTCATCACCATTCTCCTTAGTTAAAATTTGAATGTCATGAACAATACCGCCACCACCGTGTTGAACTCTTAAAGATGTATCTCTAACTTCACGAGTTTTCTCACCAAAAATCGCATGTAATAATTTTTCTTCTGAAGTAAGTTCAGCCATACCTTTTGGTGTAACTTTACCTACTAAAATATCATCGTCTTTTACTTCCGTACCAATACGAATAATACCATTCTCATCTAAATTCTTACGAGCCTCTTCACTAACGTTTGGAATATCGCGAGTAAACTCTTCTGCACCAAGTTTTGTATCACGACATTCAATTTCATAGTCTTTAATATGAATTGAAGTATATGCATCATCCTTAACTAATCTTTCATTAAGAACAACCGCATCCTCATAATTGTATCCATCGAAGTTTACAAAAGCTACTGTAACATTCTTACCTAAAGCAAGTTCTCCTTGATCCGTACTTGGACCATCGGCAATAACCATACCCTTAGTAATTTTGTCACCTTTAGTAACAATTGGAATTTGATGATAACAAGTACCCATATTACTCATTTCGAAACCATCTAAATAATAAGTATCAGTTCCTTTAGCAGTTTTAACGATAATTTTACAAGCATCAACATAATCTACTACGCCATCAGCTTTAGCTAAAATAACTGCACCTGAATCACGAGCGGCAATTGCCTCAATACCAGTACCAACTAAAGGTGCTTCAGCTTTTAATAATGGAATTGCTTGACGTTGCATGTTTGCTCCCATTAAGGCACGTTTTCCATCGTCGTGCTCAAGGAATGGAATACCACTAGTCGTAATTGAAATTACTTGTTGTGGACTAACATCCATATAATCGATTTGATCTTTTGAAACCATCATTGTATCGGTGTGATAACGTACAGTTTCACGATCGTTAAGAATATTGCCTTTCTCATCAACTTTAATTGTTGCTGGCGCAATATAATAATCTAATTCTTCATCAGCTGTCATATAATGAATTTCGTCAGTTAATTTACTATTTTCTACCTTACGATAAGGTGTCATAATAAATCCATATTCATTAACCTTCGCATAACTTGCAAGTGAAGTTATAAGTCCAATATTTGGTCCTTCTGGAGATTCAACTGGACATAATCTACCATAATGTGATGGATTAACGTCACGAACTTCCATTCCGGCTCTATCACGAGAAAGTCCACCTGGTCCCAAAGAAGAAAGTCTTCTCTTGTTAGTAAGCTCTGCAATTGGATTAATTTGATCCATGAATTGTGAAAGTTGTGAACTTCCAAAGAATTCTTTAATAGCCGCTGTAAGTGGACGAATATTAATTAAGCTTTTTGGTGTAACTTCATTAATATCTTGTGTACTCATACGGTCTCTAATCATTCTCTCAATTCTACCAATACCAGTTCTGAATTGATTTTGTAAAAGTTCTCCAACTTGACGAACACGTCTGTTTGATAAATGGTCAATTTCATCAAAGTTTCCAATACCGTCTAATAAATTCAAATAGTAAGATACTGAAGCATAAATATCAGAAATTGTTAAACGTTTAATATCAGTATTTTGATCATTACCAATAATTCTAACAACTTTGTCTTTATCATTTTTTGAATAAACTTTAATTACTTGAACTTCATTATAAGTATCCAAATCAGAATTAATTAAAACTTCTCTTCTACCATAGCCAGCTTGAAGAATAGGTTTTAAAGTTTCTAATAATTCTTTAGTAACTACATCTCCATCTTTAGCAATAATTTTATTACCATCTTTAATATTTTCAGCTAATGTGCAACCTAATAAACGGTCAACCACACTTAACTTTTTATTAAATTTATAACGTCCAACTTTCGCTAAATCATAACGAAAAGCATCAAAGAATTTTGTGATTAATTGATTCTTCGCACTTTCTAAAGTTGAAGGTTCACCAGGACGTAATTTAGAATGGATATCAATTAATGCTTCATCAGTATTTTTATTAGTGTCTTTTTCGATTGTTTTAATAACATAATCATCTTCACCAAATAAATCTACGATATCAGCATCGCTAGATAGGCCAACCGCTCTAAGTAAAGTTGTAATTGGCACCTTACGAGTACGGTCAATTCTTACATAAATTACATCACGAGCATCAGTTTCATATTCAAGCCAAGTTCCTTTATTTGGAATAACTTGCGCTCCAACTGTAACCTTACCATTTTTCTTGTCTACTTCCTTACCAAAATAAACAGATGGTGATCTAACTAATTGAGATACGATTACTCTTTCAGCTCCATTGACAATAAATGATCCACTTTCGGTCATAATTGGCATGTCACCTAAATAAATTTCTTGTTCTTTAACTTCACCAGTTTCCACATTAAAAAGTCTAGCTTCAACTTTAAGTGGTGCGGCATAAGTTGCGTCTCTTTCCTTACACTGTTTAATTGTATATCTTGGTTCCTCAAAAGAGTATTCACCAAATTCTAACGACAAATTACCAGTGAAACTCTCCACTGGAAAAATATCATCAAAAACTTCTTGAATACCTTCGGTTAAAAACCACTCATATGATGTTTTTTGGATGTCTAACAAATTTGTAAGTTCAATTGCATTTTTTGTTTTTGCGTAGTTTCTTCTTTCACGCTTGTCATTGATTTTTTGTATTGTATAAGCCAATATTTCACCCCTATAAACTAGTTTTTTGGATTTTTCATATACCGAAGAAAAGTATACGTCGCCAATTTATAATTATAAATACTTTTAAGCAAATTGTCAACGTTTTTTAGCCTTAATTACATAAAAACCCTTATTTTTTTCTACTACCTCGGTTTCATACTTTAAAGTAAGGTCCCTTACTAATGATTTGGCCCCTTGGTCTTTATTGACTACTAACCACAGTTCTCCTTCAGGTTTTAAATAGTCATAAGCCCCCATTAAAATCTCATAGAGTATCTTTTTGCCCACTCTTATTGGTGGGTTAGTTATAATAAAATCGTATGTTTTTAAAACACCACTATAAATATTGCTTTTAAAAACATTTACTGTGACATTGTTTTCAATCGCATTTCGCCCAGCTAAACTTAAACTGCGTTCATTCACGTCGATCATATCAACATAAGCATCAGTATTCTTTGCTATGTAAATACCGATTGGCCCATAGCCACATCCAAAATCTAAAACATCGCCTTGAATTCTTTCGATGTCTAAATTTTCTAAAAGCGTTCTCGTCCCAAAGTCCAGAGCCCTTTTAGAAAACACCCCATTATCGACATAAAAAGAATATGTATCGTTTCCGATTTTTGTTTTAATTATTTTTTCTTCACTTTTAACATAATCATTTGTAAAATAATGAGACATTTTTTCTCCTTTTAATAAACGGCTAAAGCCCGCACTTATTTCTAAATGCAGGCTTACCCCTTATTTTTATTTAATTATTGTAATTCAACAGTAGCGCCAGCTTCTTCGAATTTAGCTTTTAATTCATTAGCTTCATCAACACTAACGTTTTCTTTGATGTTTCCACCATTGTCAGCTAAATCTTTAGCTTCTTTAAGTCCTAAACCAGTGATGTCACGAACTAATTTGATAACTGGAATTTTGTTTCCACCAGCACTTGTAAGTACTACGTTAACTGTGCTTGGTCCAGTAGCTTCTTCGGCAGCAGGTGCAGCAGCAACAGCTACAGCACTTGGATCAACACCAAATTCCTCCTTCATTGCATCTACTAATTCTTTAACTTCAAGAATAGTCATTTCTTTTAATCCACTGATAAATTCATCTTTTGTAAATTTTGCCATTATTTTTCTCCTCCTTAATTATTTTCACTTTCTAAATTTTGACTATGTAAGTCTAAACAAATTGATAAATCTCTAACTGTACCCATAAGTCCAGAAGCAAGCATTGTAAGTAATCCTTCTCTTGATGGGATAGTTGATAATTCTTTTAATTTTGCTTCGTCAGCAATTTCACCATCAACAATTCCGACTTTAAGAACTAAAGCTGGATGTTTTTTTGCAAAATCGCTTAACGCTTTGATTGGTGCAACTGCATCAGTACCAAAAGCTACCGCCTTAGGTCCTTCAAGTTCAGCTGCCAAATCAATTTTTAATGAGTCTAAAGCTCTTCTAACTAAAGTATTTTTATAAACCTTAAGTTCAGAACCGCTTTCTCTAAGAATTCTTCTTAAAGCATTAGTTTCCATAGCTGTAAGCCCTTGGTATTCAAAGAATACTACTGAAGAAGCATTACTAGCCTTTTCGCTAATCTCATTAATGGTTTCTTGTTTCTTATCTAAAATCTTTTGGTTAGCCATTTAGCACCTCCTCTTTATATTTTATAATTCCGTAAAAAAGCCCCATCATAGACAGGGCGAAAAGACTTAATTAAATAAGTTCCCTCGGTAGGAAATTAAGCATTAACTGCACCTACTGTCTACGGTATTATTTCAAAAACAAATTCATTATATCATAATGTAAATTATTTGTCAAAGCTATTAACATCAATTTTTATGCCAGGTCCCATTGTTGAAGCAATTGATATGTTTTTAACATATGTTCCTTTAACAACTGCAGGTTTTGACTTAATAATTAATGATACAAAGGCACTTAAATTTTCTAGTAAATCTTCTTCGCTAAAAGAAACTTTACCAATTAATACGTGTACATTACCATAAGAATCTGTACGGTATTCAACACGTCCTTTTTTAACTTCTTCAACCGCTTTAGCAGTATCTAAAGTAACAGTACCAGTTTTAGGGTTAGGCATTAAACCTTTAGGTCCTAAAATACGACCAATTTTACCTAGCGCTGGCATCATATCAGGTGTTGCGATCATTACGTCGAAATCAAACCAATTTTCTTTTTGGATTTTATCAAGCATATCTGTGTCGCCAACGTAATCAGCACCAGCATCTTTAGCTGCTTTAGCTGCTTCACCTTTAGCAATAACTAAAACTTTTTTAGTCTTACCAGTACCCTTAGGAAGAACTACAGCTCCTCTTAATTGTTGGTCAGCTTTTTTTGTATCTAAATTTAAACGCATTGCAAGTTCTACAGATGCATCGAAGCTAGCAATTGAAGTTTCTTTAACTAATTTAACTGCTTCTTCTTTAGTATATAATTTACCTTTTTCAACTTTTTCTAAAGCTTCTATATACTTTTTGCCTTTTTTCATTTTTTCTTACCTCCTTATGTGGTTCAAGTGGAAATCAGTTTGCGGACTCCTCCCACATAGGTTAAACCTATGTTTAATTTAAATTATCTTTCTACTTTAATTCCCATATTTAAAGCTGTACCCTCAACAATTTTCATTGCTTCTTCTACTGTGTAACAGTTTAAATCTGGAAGTTTTGTTTCAGCAATTTCTTTTAATTGGTCTTCAGTAATAGTTCCAACAGTCTCGTTTTTACCATTAACTGCGCCCTTCTTTATTTTACAAGCCTTCTTTAATAAGAATGCAGCTGGTGGAGTTTTAATTACAAAATCGAAAGTTCTATCTTCATAAATAGAAATCTCAACTGGTAAAATGTCACCCATCTTATCTTTAGTTGCATCATTATATTGACTGCAGAATTCTTGTAAGTTAATTCCCGCTGGTCCTAAAACCGTTCCAACTGGTGGTGCCGGATTTGCCTGTCCTGCTGGAATTTGTAACTTAATTTTCTTTGAAATATTTGCCACGAAAAACACCTCCTAATATATTTTTCCGCGTTGTGGTATAAATGCTCCACGCTCCCACTTATATATCTATATTTAAAATAATATAGCCTTATCATAATATCACATTTTAAAACAATTGTAAACCTTATGCTTTATTAATTTGTGATAATTCCAATTCGACGATTGTCTCTTGACCAAATAAATCTAAAGCAACCTCTAATTTTGCATTTTCTAAATCAATAGTTTTAACAGTACCATACATATTAGTAAAAGGTCCATCAACAACTTCAACTTTATCTCCAGCTGCAAGTTCATTAGCCATATCTAATCTGCTCATACCCATTGTTCCTAATATTCTGTCAACTTCTTGTGGTGTTAATGGGAATGGTTTTGCACCTTTTCCTGAAGACCCAATAAATCCGGTCACTCCTGGTGTATTACGAACAATAAACCAAGCTTCATCAGTCATGATCATCTCTACTAGTATATACCCAGGAAACATTTTTTTAACTTTTTCTTTGCCTTTATCATCAATTTCTTTTTGTTCAGGAACGACTACTCTTAAAATATAATCTTCCATTCCCATTGAATTAGCACGCATTTCTAATTTTTCTTTAACCTTATTCTCATGCCCAGAATAAGTGTTTACAACATACCATTCTTTTTGCATTATTTAAGTCCCTCCGCTAATGATCTAGCTCCAGCAATAATAAAGTCTGAAGCAACAAAGAAAGCAGCAAAGACAATGATACAAGCAAGTACTGCTACTGAATATTTAATCATATCCTTTTTCTTTGGCCATCTAACACGGCTCATTTCTTTTTTAACACCGGCAAAAAATTTCTTGATTTTCTGCATATTCTCACCTACTTTTAATATTATGTTTTTTCCAAATAAAAAACACCTTTTTTGTGTCCAAATACATATTATCAAGTATTTAGTCAAAAGTCAAGTGTTTTTATTGTTTTATCCTTCTTTTTTATTCGCATTATAATACTGCGTTGCATGTCTAACAACTAAAGGCCCAAAACTTTTTTGTTTTTCTTGTGGTGCCTCCTTTGGTTTTATTTCCTCGCACAAACCTTCTACTGTTTCAAGTCCACCAGCTAAACGTAATTTTTCTTCCAAAAGTGCATTTTCTTGGCTTTCAATATCATCTAGCTCAGCTTCCATTTCATTCTTCTTTTGTTTTGCCAAATCCAAATCATCTTGCCTAGGAATATCCAATTCTTTTTTCCTAGTAGCAATCAAATTAGGAATTTCTTCTTCTTTTTCACGCGCTTTAACTAGTTTACTTTGTATTTTGTCTAATCTTTCTTCAATAATTTTTTTTGCTTTTAAAACGGAAATTGACCCAAATGTTTTAGCGCTCATTTTCACCCCACAAAACCAAGAACCGGCAAATACTAACCCACCAGCAATTACAGGCGCAAGTGTACTTCCCAAAACAGAATACGGTTCAATTAAAACAAACGCAGACAGTCCGGCAATTACAGCTAAAAATGTCGCGATGAATGATGCAAGAGTAAAACTAACTGCCTCAAATTTAGAACTAGGAAAGTCATAAGAATAACGTCTTACTTTCTTTACGCCATTATCTATAAAATTATTTAAATCATAAAGATCTGCTCGCAAATCCCTTTCATCTATTTCTAAAGAAAATATTTCTTCAGCTATAGTTCTTTTTTGCTCTTTAATCTTGACAATTGTTGGGTCTTCATCAGCTGATTCGATTTCAGATGCGATTTGCTCAATTTTTTCAGTTTGAATAGATAATTCCTTTTTCAAAGTTTCCTTTTTAACTCTCGTATTTTCTAAATCTCTACTGACTAAAGCTAGCCTACCTTCTTTCCCCTTTTTAACTTTATTTAATCGTTCTAGTGGAACGCTTCCTTTTACTTCTGTCATTTAACTTCCCCCTGTTAAATTAATTTTAACATTTAACACGTGAAATTTCAAGAAAAAAAGAGAATACAAAATTTCTCTTAGTAAATTGCAAATAGTAACAGTAGAATAAAAACCCACAACGTTGGTCTCCAAAACCAAATACCGTGGGTCCAAATTCTGATCCCCTGCCAAATTATTATAAGTTGCTTTTACTTTATTAATTTATATATTATTACTTCACCAACACGATTTTCCAAAAAACTTCTTTTTTAATTACTTTTAGTATAAGTTCTTCCTGACATAACCGCTCTATTATAATCACTATACATATCAAAAGTTGTTTCTTGTACAAAACCATTATCAACTGTTACACATATTCCATTAATGCCATCATTCAAAATATGAACATTGTCATCACCGTCAGTATATATTTGAAACACCCCAAGTGAAGTTTCCTGTTCTTCCTCTAAGCAGCCCCAACAAACCTCATTATCCTTTGGTGAATTAATATCCACTTCAGACCACAAAGTCGCAGATGAAGTATCACCATCAACCATTTTTCTTTCAGAATCATAAGGATTATATGGAATTTTACCTTGATTTTTTAAACTTTCAAAAACATCTTCTTTATTTTCTACTCCAAAAGGAGCATATGGTTCAAAAACAAAATAAGAAACCCCATCTAGTCCATAAATAATTGCTGTATTAACTATTCCATCTTCTGTGTATCTAGGATAAACAACATCCACAAGTTCACCATTTTCAACCTTGACAAACTTCTCATCAGATGACATAAAATTAATTTCCTTAATTTCAGTAGAACCAGTCTCCTGTTTATTTGATTGACATCCTCCTAAAAGCAATGATGCTCCAGCTACTCCTAATAACCCAACAAACTCACGTCTACTCAATACTAATTTTTCCATTTTTATTTTTCCCCCCCTTGATTTGATTAATGAGTACACTACAACATATTCCCTATAATGTCAAATTCAAATTTAAGCAAAACAAGAAGAAAGCTTTATAAAAACCTTTATACTAAAAATGCAATCTTCTTTTTAATTCCTCAATCACTAAATCACCAGCAAATACAAACATCGTCATTAAAGCTATTAAATTCAAAAAGAAACAAATCACTGACGGGTAATAAACATTTACTATTCCAGTTAAACAAAAGATCACAGGTATTAAGCCTAAAATAATTGTTAATAAAAAGTAAAATATATATTCGGTAATATAAATTTTCATTACTTTAATAATAATAGCCATATCAATACTGCCAACTAAACAAATAATTGGAATAACATAAGTAAGCGACCAGCCATGCCTTCCTGTAAAATAATCCCAAAGTAAAGATAATATGGAAATTACTACAATTTGCCATAAAATTGTTTTAGGTACGTTTCTATGCCTATTTATTGCTACTCTAAGAATCAATATCAAACAAGCAAATCCTGCTACGACAAATATACTAAAATTCACTCCCGTTGGAACCATGACATCTATTAAAATACATATACTAGAAATTACCAACGAAATAAAAATTAACAATCTAAAAAATAAAGAATATTTTTTGTAAATTGTTGGCACGTAAGGAAAAACATTATCCGTTACTTCCCCTGCAACTAACCCCTGGCATAAAGGACATTTATCGTGTTTTCCAACAATTGATACTTTGCATTTATCACAATATTTCACCTTATTCCTCCTCAGTTAAATTAGTTGCAATCGTGACATTCAAACCAAGATCAGTTAAAATCCTAAAGAAATTACACATAACATTCGTACTAACAAATGCTGATGTAAAACCGATTGTCAGTTCGTCATTATATGAACATACACATAGTTGCTGCTTTAAAGTACTAGTAAAAACTGAAAAGCGTTTGATGTATGGACTAAATTCTGAAGGTAATGACACCTTACCAATGTTTGACAAACAGCCAGTTATATTAAGTTCTGTTATATATGAACTTGTTTTTAAAATAATATTTTTAATAAATAATGGTACAAATTTAACAATAAAATTATGTTCTAAGGCCGCAAACTTATTCATCTGCCCTTCAATATACTCAGTTTCTAATTCCTTAGCAAGTTGATCTTTCACCGACGAAATAATATCCTTTAAATCATGAGAATTATCTTTAAATGAATAAGGAATATTAATTACGCTAAAGAAATTTCTTGCAGTGGCCGATTCAAAGTATTTGCGTAAATTAACTGGAATAGTTACTACTAAAGGTTTCTTTTGATCTCTCAAGCTCATGTCTTCATAAACCGCAAGCATATAAACAGCTGTTAAAAAGCTTGTCATTGTCGCATCATACTTATGTGCTATTTTTAATACCTCGCTAGTTTTAAGATATCCTTCCATTACTCGAATATTACTATTAAGCCTTTCACCTTTAAACTGATAAGCAATCTTCGACGGTAAGGTTACTTTCTTTTTCTTCGAATCATAGTATTTATCAAAACTATCATCCGTCTTTTCCATATCAGTCGCATCATACTCTAAAGTTGGAATCTTTTTATCTTTAAAATATTTATCCGTTAAATAAAAATGAACTAAAACCTTTAAAAATTCCATCGCTCCCGTTCCGTCAGTAATCGCATGATAAACTTCCAAGTTTATTCTTTTTTTAAAATAAGATACTCTAAACAAAAGCGCTTTAGAATTATTATCATACAAAGCACTACATGGTGGTAAAACCTCTTCCGTAACTTTAGGTACCTCTTCTGTCGTTTCCAAGAAATACCAAAATACACCTTGTTTTAAAACAACCCTAAAACCAGGGAATAAAACGATCGTTTTTTCTAAAGCTCCCTGTAGACATATAGGTTCTACATTCTCATTAAGTTCACATGAAAAGCGAAAAACTTTTGGATCTCTTTTTGTACTAGTTGGCGGAAATATTTTTGCTACATTGTCCAAACGAAACCATTTACTTTTTTGCATTACTTTCACCGCCTTTTAAAAACGTATTGATATATTTATAACTTTCTTCTAGAGGGCCAGGAATTAAAGAAAGTGAGAAAAAGCCATGAATTGTATCTTTAATTTCATGAATTTCCACTTTATTATGATAATCTCTAAGTCGATATCCATACGCCTCACCTTCATCACGTAAAGGATCATGCTCAGCCGTAATAATCAAAGTGTCTGGTTGATTAGATAAATCATCAGCTAATAATGGTGCGAAATAAGGGCTATTAAAGTCTTCCTTATTTTGAATATAAAGTTCCATATATTCTCTTAATTTTTTAGCTGTTAAAACATAATCTTCGCCTTTTTCTCTAACTGAAATAAAAGGAGAATCTTTACTATGATCATTATAAGTCGCTGGATAAATCAATATTTGTCTTTGTGGATAAAATTCTTCCTTATCACGAGCCATCAACGATACTACGGCCGCTAGATTACCACCTGCTGAATCGCCAATCAACGTAATATTTTCTGAAGGGACTTTTAAAAGCGTATGATTTATAAATAAATCCTTAGCCACTGCATAACAATCTTCAACCGCTGCTGGATATGGAAATTCCGGCGCCAAACGATAATCCACCGAAACTACCACATGATCAGTTTGTTTAGCTAAAGTAACGCATGTCTTATTATAACTATCTAAAGTCCCAGTTACCCAGCCACCGCCATGAAAGAAAAGTAAAACTTTATCACTTTCCTTTTCTGGAAAAAAGACTCTAACTTTTATATTTTTTCCATCTACTTCGATTTCACTATCAACAGTTTTACTTAAAAACTGCAGATAAGGAAAATGAAAAATTTCTACAATTTTCCTTTGTAATTTATATGATTTAGTTAAATCAACATTTGCTGCCGAAATTACCTTTAATGCTTTTTTTACTATTTTTTTCATATTTTCACCATGCCTTAATTATATCACGTATTTATATAAACCCAAAAGAAAACATTTGTAATCTTGCAAATGTCTATAATTTTTTCAAAACTTCCATCTGTAATTCTTTCCCATTTAGAAGTTTTTCTCTATCAAGTCCGATTTCATCCGCTAAATGCCAAACTAAAAATTGTCTTTGATAACCAGTTGCCCACATAATCTCTAGAAACTTTTGAGTTGCTTCAACTTTATTATAATTATATTTTCCTCTAAGTTTTTCTAAATAACCTCTAACAAATAAATATGAAGAAATATAAGCTATATCAAATGAACAAGAACCATCTTTAATTTTATTACCATAAAAATCATTGTTTTTATCAAGTTCAATTAACTCATTAATAGTTAATATCTGATTTTCATCAAGCTCTTTAAGAAGCATTCTGTGTTCCTCAAATTTTTCTTCATATCCAAGTACATATAAAGGAAACGCTTCAGCAAAACCTTCACAAAAATAGCGACCCTTATTAAAAAACACACTCTGAACATTATGAGCAAGCTCATGAATATAATTAACTTTCCGAGAAATTGTTTTGGGAATTATCTTAAACACATTTTCACTTATCCCAAGCGCGGTTGAAAATCCATCAATATCATAAGAAGGCACTGGACGACCGCCACCACTAACATTAAATGGGAAATTTAATAATTCCATAAAATTTTCGTTAGGAACCACATAAATATAAAAAATAGGATTAGCTCTTCCTGGATATTTTATTTGAACACTTTTAATTTCGTTAACATATTCCTTTACACTTTCAATAGCTTCATCATATTCCCCATTTTCATAATTTTTAAATATTTCTTCAGACATTCTAATTTTCAAATTATCACTGACAACTACCAGTTTTGATGTTTTAACGTACTGCCCTAATTTATCTATCTTCATTTTATAAATCCTTACTTTCTAAATAAGTTCTAACCTTAGCTTTAATTCTCTGAAGCGCATTGTCAACTTTCTTAGGATCAACATCTAATACCTCCGCAATTTCCCTATAATTAAAACCACTTTTTTTCATGTCAAATACTTGCGATTCAAAATCAGTAAATTCCTGATTTAAACTATTGATAAGTTCTAATAAATTTTCATTATCGATGGCAATATCTTCTGGATTACTAGTTTTATCACCAATTATTTTATCTAAACTATTATTAAACTCCTCACTATCAATCGCTTCCATTGAAAGTGAATTATTTAAAATCTGATGTTTCAATCTACTAGCTGAAACAATCATACTAATCATTTTCGATTCAATACATTTTTTCGCATATGTAAAAAACAAAGTATCTTTATGTTCGCTATAAGTATTAATCGCCGTACTAAAACCAACCATTCCCTCTTGAACCAAATCGTTATAATCAAGTCCAATATTTTGATTAGCATTATAAAGTTTTTTCGCTAAACTACTAATTAAAGGACGATATTTTTCAAAAAGAAAATCAGTTACTTCCTCATTATCAGCAACATAACTAACCAATTCAAAATCATTTAAATCCTTATACTCCACGATTTCTCACCGCCTCATAAATAACTAAAGCCGCTGCCACTGAAGCATTCAAACTATTTACTTCACCTCGCATCGGAATTGACGCAATAAAGTCACAATTTTCTTCAGTTAGTCTGCTTAACCCTTTGCCTTCACTACCAATCACAATGACAATTTTTCCACTATAATCAATTTTCTTAAAATCAGTGCCTTCCATATCTGTGCCAATTACCCAGTAGCCTTTATCTTTTAATTCCTTTAAAGTATTAACAAGATTATTGACCATGGCAATCTTTACATTTTCTATAGCTCCAACACTAACTTTTATAACTGTGGCATTTACTCTAACTGATCTATCCTTAGGAATAATTAAACTTTTAATTCCAGCCGCTTCACAAGTTCGAATAATTGCTCCTAAATTATGAGGATCTTCCAAATGATCAAGCATAACAATTATTTCTTCCTCTAATACTTCGTCAAGAGATGCATAATCATAATCAGGGACCTCTAAAATAATGCCCTGATGATTACCACTTTGTAATCTATCTAAGTCATATTTAGTTACATAATTTATCTTAATATTTTTACTAGATATTTTATTTAGTAAATTTTTATCATTAAACTTTTCATAAATAAAAGCTTGTTTAATTTTTTCGCCTTTTAAAAGCGCTTCCTCTGCTACATTCTTACCATATATATACATTTAATCACCTACTATATAATTCATAATTTCTAAAATTCTATTTTTATTGTTGCTTAGTTCCAAGTATCCAATCAAAGCTTCTAAACCTGTTGCTCTTTTATAAGTAACAATATCCGTATTTTTAGGACTGCCATGACTCTTATGATTACGAGCTCTTTTAACCACTAAGACTTCTTCATCAGTTAAGAATTTATCATTAAACATTTTTTCTAAAAAATCACTTTGTGCTTTCGCGCTTACATATTTAACACTCTCTTTTTGTAAATCATTTACTTTACAAATTCCCTTATCAAGCAAATACTTTCTAATATAAACTTCATAAATTGCATCACCTAAATAAGCTAAAGCTAACGAATTATCTACCATTATTTCCACAATACTCCTCAATCAATTTAATATCTTTAAAATCCTTTTCTCTTCCTAAATCATGTTTAAATTTTAAAATCGCTTCAATATTTTGAATAGGGATACCATCTATCACATCAACTTTTTCTCTGTCAAAATAATTCAAACCAAAATCGAATATATCAAAAGAATATACATTAAACACTTGTCCATTAACTTCACTTGTATAACTACATTCGCAGTCATATTCTTTCAAAAGTCTATCGTATAAATTCTTAGAAACTGCCAAATCAATATCGTTTGCCTTATCCTTGATCCCGAGCAAAACCAAAGCTCCAGTCGATAAAACAATATATTCATCTTTAGCAAAACCATATTTATTCAAAATATCAACAATTTCCGCCTTATTCATTGGTCCCACCTATAAATTCATCATATCTATCAAAAGTAATTGGCTTAATATAACCGTTTTTAATATCACTCATAATTAAGCTCATCACTTTATCATAATCGATTTCTCCGCCTTTAATAAGACAACCGCGGCGCCTACCAATTTCTTCAAGGTCACACAAAATATCGTCATTTAATTCTTCGAGATTATAGCGTTCTTTTAAAAGCTTTGGATAATATTTTTCTAAAGTTCTTAAAACATACTCCACAACTTCAAAAAGTGGCAATATCTCTTCTCTAATAGCAGTAAAAGACGCTAGATTAAAAGCATTAGCTTCTTCTAGTTTAGGCCATAAAATTCCAGGTGAATCTAAAAGTTCAATATCATCGTTCACCCTTATCCAGCTTAAGCTTTTCGTAACTCCTGGTTTATTACCAATATTAACAACCTTTTTGCCAGCCAAACGATTAATCAAAGTACTTTTACCAACATTTGGAATGCCGACAACTAATACTCTTATTTTACGTTTTAGCATTCCCTTATCAGTTCTCTTTTGATTAAAATCTTCCATAACCTGTTCGGTTAGCTCAATTAAAGGTTTTATATTAGTATTACCCTCTAAGTTCATTTTAATTACTTTATAGCCCTTTTCCTCATAATATTTAACCCATTTATTGGTCTCTTCAAGATCACATAAATCAATCTTACTTAAAATCATAATTTTAGGCTTATCTTTTGTATATTCCTCAATATCAATAATCTTTGATGAAAGAGGCATTCTAGCATCAACCACTTCATAAACCATATCAATTAAATTAATCTGTTCTTTAATCAATCTTTTTGTTTTAGCCATATGCCCTGGATACCAATTTATGTTTGTAGTATTTTGTCGATTATTATTGTCCATCGTTATTTCCTCCTTGATTAACATGCTCGTTTTTATTTTCAATATATTCTAAGACGCTTCTATGTTGCTTTATTATTGATACAAAATTTGGCTTAAATTGATCTAAATAATCCATGATTAAATCTGCATATTCATCAATATTTTTATCATTAACTACATCTTTTAAATATTTAATAATTCCTTTTTTAGTATTTATTTTCTCTACATAAAAAGCCAATAAATTAGTTGATCCTATTTTTTCTTTTGCTGCTGAAACTATCGAGTATAAATTTTCCCTTGACATATCATACTTAGGTTTATACCCTCCCGCTCTAGAAAATAATATCAACATGCATCCAACAAAAAGTTTGTCTGTTCCATTGTTTGGAAATGTTTTGTCTGTAAACTCAATTAGACTTTCTATGTTACCTTTTTCATAGTCATCGTATAATTCCATTAAAATCCTATTTATCATATTTTACCTACTTTATCTATATTGTTGTCTATCTTATCCCCTAGTTAATTCATTTACTCAAGGAAATAATACCAAAACCCTATATATCTATATCTGTATACTTTTCTTCATTTATAAGTCTTTTTATTTTAGCCATTTGCCTTTTCATTGAATCCATCAATTTTGAATCACATATTATTCTATCATAGGATAAAACAGTATTTTCAACATAATCGTAATAAAATTGAATATTATCGTTTTTTAAAACTTTAGTCCAATGTAAAATTATGCGGGCTAAATGGTACTCATGAGTTACTAACACAATATTAATTGGTCTATCAACTAATTTTAAATTTAACATATTCATAATATTAATGTTATTTTCTTCAGTTGTTTTTGACTCATTTTCAATAATTATTTTACTATCATCTATTGAATTTCTTATTAAAAATTCTCTCATATATTCAGCTTCATTAAAATAACCTTTTTTACCTATGCCACCAGTTACTACAACTTTATCAAACTTAATATTATCTAAAATATTGATTGCGTAATTCAAACGTTCATCCAACAATTGTTTTACAGAGCATCCATATATGATTACATAATCTGCATAATTATATTCTTCTTTTTTGACATTAAAGAAAATTTTCTTTATTAATTTTTCATCTAAATCATTTATATTTACTTCTGATAGTTTCATAATACACCCCTTTATTTAAATTATTTCAGTCCAAAAAATAACACCATGTTCTTTATAAAAATATGTTTATCAATATTTAAAGTCTTTTTGTTAAAAGAGCAACAACAAAATTTCATTTTATTGTAACAACTCATCTCTTTTAATTATAACAAAAAGTAGCTAAAGTAGCTACTTATTTATTTTGCCGAATGTGTCAAATGGAAAAATACTAAAATTAGTGGCTCCTTGGATTGTATCTTTATTAACTACCCCAATAATTCTACTATCCGTTGAATTATTACGATTATCTCCCATTACAAAATAGCAATCTTCTGGAACTTTATCTAATCCAATATCCTCTAATTTAAAATCAGCAGTATCAGAATTTCTAGAAAAATCTTCCTTAACATATTCACCATTAATATAAAGTTTATTATCTTTATATTCAACCGTGTCACCTGGAAGTCCAATTACCCTTTTTATAAGTTTATCATTATTGTATTTAAAGACAACAACATCAAATCTTTCAAAAGAATGATCATATTTTTTCAAAATTAAAATTTCATTGTCCTTAAGTGTTGGAACCATTGAAGTTCCTTCAACTTGAACTGGAGTTACAATAAATGTCCTAATTAAAACCACCACTAAAATAATTATAATGTATGGTAATAACTCCTTAAAAATATTTTTCTTTTCCGCCTTTTTAGTCTCTTCCATATTCTTATCTCCTAGCAAAAATAAGGCATAAGCCTTATTTTCTTTCTTTAATTTTTGCTTGGCCTTTTAAGCTACGTAAATAATTTAATTTAGCTCTTCTAACTTTACCTTTTCTAACAACTACTACGCTGTCAACTTTAGGTGAGTTAAAAGGGAAAATTCTTTCAACACCAACACCACCAGAAATTTTTCTAACAGTGAAAGTTTTACTAACGCCACCACCTTGGATAGCCATTACGATACCTTCAAAAGCTTGAATTCTCTCACGTTTACCTTCAATAATTCTTACGTTTACTTTTACAGTATCACCAACGCGAAATTCAGGTAAATCAGTTCTGATTTGACTCTTTGTAATTTGGTCAACTAAATTCATAGGTCACTCTCCTTTGTCTTATTCTGCAATCATAGAAAAATAACTTCCAGCGGATCACGACATAAAAAATTTTACCATATATTACAAGAATATGCAAGAAGATAGAAGAATTTTCTTCTATTTTATTTAAACAACTGTTTTTATTAAACCATAATTATCACAATATTATTCCAATAAATAGATTAAATAAAAAAGAAGCTATTTTCCGCCTCTTCCACGACTATTTTTCATATTCTTATTATTTTCATAAATTCTAGCTTTCAATTCTTCTTCGACGAATTTTACTCTATACAATAATTCTTTAATGTATGCTGGATTTAAAAATTTAGAATACTTATTCATAATAAGTGCTTTATACCTTCTAGTATCATCAAGCACTAAACTTAAGTCACCCGAATCGTCATCTTCAGAATCTAAAATACTAATTAAAAAATTTAAATAAGCATTAAGTTTAATCCTCGTTTTTCTTTTTAAAACATTTTCTATTAATGACGGTTCAACTAATATTAAACTACTTACCTCTACCCCATCATATTCAACATTATTACGCGGCTTTACCCTAAAACCATCAACTTTATTATAATTGAGATATCCATAAACTATTTCGTTGTTTTCTTTATCGCAAATATAATACTTGCTCATAAAATCATCTCTTTTCTAATAAATCTGGTCTTCTATCGCGTGTTCTTTTTAAACTTTCTTCTTCTCTAAACTTTTTAATATTAGCATGATGGCCTGATAATAATACTTCTGGAACCTTCATACCTCTAAAATCTTCTGGCCTTGTATAAACTGGATAATCTAGTAAATTGTTATTAAAAGAATCTTGAAGATGGGACTCTTTTTCAATTACTCCATCAATCAAACGAACTACACTATCAGTAATCACCATGCTAGCAAGTTCGCCACCTGTTAAAACATAATCACCAATACTTATCTCTAAATCAGCTAAACTTCTAATGCGTTCATCAAAGCCTTCATAATGTCCACAAATTAAAATCAAATGCTTTTCCTTAGATAAATCATAAGCTATAGACTGTTTATAAGGTTTACCCTGGGGAGTCATTAAAATCACTTTAGAACTATCTTTCTTTAGATCCTCTACTGCGTCAAATATTGGTTGTGGCATAAGCACCATGCCCTTGCCCCCACCAAAACCATAATCATCAACCCTTCGGTGCGGATCCTTACTATAAGCTCTAATATCATGCGTTTCTATTTGAACTAACCCTTTTTCTATTGCCCGTTTAATTATTGATTCATGGAGAAATTCCTCAAACATTCCTGGAAATATTGTTAATATATCAATCTTCATTTAACAAGCCCTCGATTACATTAATTTCAATTTTTTCCTTACTTATATTTTTTATAAAAGCCGGAACATAAGGTATTAAGTATTCTTTTTCTCCATTTTTAACCACTAGCAATTCTTGGTTTACATTTTTTATTATTTCTGACAAAACACCAACTAATTTACCATCACCATAAACCTCAAGCCCAATTAAATCTTCATTTAATAAATCTGGAAAAATATAATCATTTCTATCTATATATACATTTTTACCTTTATATTTTAAAACTTCATCAATATCATTAATACCTTCAAACGTTACCATATCATAATTTTTATGAACCCTATAACTACTAATCACTAAGTCATCATCCGCAATATATAAATGATTACCTTTTTGGAAAACTAAATCTTTATATTTAAACTCTGAAATAATTCTAATTTCACCTTTAATACCATGAGTATTTACAACTTTACCAATATAAAACATTTAATCACCACCTAGTTCATATAAAATAATACTTGTTGCAATCGCCACATTTAAGCTCTCACAAGTTTCATTCATCTTAATATAAATATATTCATCACATAAATCTAATAGTTCCTCTTTAACGCCATTTCCTTCGTTGCCCATTATTATAACAAACTTTTCTGGTTTTTCAAGCTTTTTTAATTCACTTCCGCCAGTTACTTTCGTACCCATAACTTTAAATCCTAAGTTTTTAAGTTCTAAAGTCATTTTTTCTAAATTAGAAATTACAATATTTACCTTAAAAATCATCCCTTGACTAGCTCTAATAACCTTAGGACTATAAATATCTACGCATTTTTCACTTAAAATAATTGTATCTGCGCCAAAAGCTACCGAACTTCGAATAATTGTTCCTAAATTTCCTGGATCCTGAATATCATCTAACATCAAAATTCTTTTACCATTAACTTTTCCATCCTTCTTTATGCATACACCCATCATTTTAGAAGGCGTATCCAATGATGAAAGATGTTGCATCACATTTTTAGAAACATAATTAATTTTAGTGTCTAAATTATATTCATAACCTTCTTCTAAAAGTAATTCATCTAAATATCCTGCCTTATATGCCTCGATAATCAAATGCTCGCCTTCAACTAAAAACATCTTAGTTTTATCACGATATTTTTTTAAAGAAAGCTTTTTTAACTCTTTTATTTTACTGTTTTCAATTGAACTATAAAGCATAATATCACCTCCTTTAATTTTACCAAAAAAAAGGTTTGCTGTCCACGAGTCAAACCTTATTTCTCTTGAAAAGTATAAGTATATTTACCATTTTCTTTTTTTATTATTACTTTTGCGTTTTCATAATTACTATCATCTTTAGGATTTGTAATATCCTTATCATCCAAATAACCGCCTTCTTTAAGTTCTTTTACTGTTACTGGTTTAGTTTCTGCGCAAGTATCACTACCACAATCAGGAAGTAAATAAACATTCGCATTCGCCCATGTTTTGGCCGCTCTTTTAATTGTATCAATTTGTGCATTATTCGCATTATCCATACTTTTATTTATTACATTACTAACAATTGGCGTTGCAATCATTCCAATAATTCCTAAAATTACAATTACACCTAATAACTCAACCAAAGTAAATCCTTTTTTCATATCATTCACCTATTTTAATTATAAATTAATAACCAAATTAAATCAAGCATTAATAAACAGTAATAAACTTTTTAATATCTTCTTTAGTTAAATCAGAATTATTAGAATTTGTTAAACTAATCGATACAACAAAATCACCCTTAGGATAATATGCTATGATTGATGAAGATTTACTACCATCTTTTTTAGTTGTCTTATATTGATAACCCTTTATTTCCTTACTATTTACTTTAAGTGTAAACTCTTCGTCTTCTATTTTCTTATAATCAGATGATTCCCGCATTTCATTTACAATTGTTTTATCCATCTCCAAACTATCTTCTGTATTAGATAAATAAATTGAATACTGCAAAACATTATAATTATCAGAATTACTATATGTCTTAGACGCATCCGTTTCAGCTATAACCTTATAACCAGAAGGTGCATCAAAAGTAATCGCTTTCCCACCATATTTTAAAGAAGTATTACCACTACCACTTTTTTCAGTAAGACTATTACCCATCAAAGTATCTTTAAAAGAATCAAAGCTTGTTGGAACATTAACAAATGAAATAATGCAGAATAAGAAAACTCCTAGAATAAAGAATAAAATGACCATACCATTACTAATTCCTTTTACTTGTTCAAATTCTTTTTCCTCTTTAAATTCTAAATATAAATAAGTAAGTGCAATAAATAAATAAGGAATAAGCCAAAAATATAAAATACCAAACGTAAATAACCCTAAAATAAACCAGCCTGAAAAACTTAAAATCATGCCATAAAACTCTACCCGTTTACTACTGACCACTTTAAACGAATTACTAATAAGCTCTTTTAAACGAAGTTCTTTGTTTTCCAAAAATACATAAGGCAAAACAAACAAAACCGGAGTAACTACTACAAAAATTATTAAATTAATAATTAAACCAGCAATCGGTAATAAGCCAAATAATGAAGTTATTAATAAATAACCAACACTAACTAGTGCATAATACCATGAAAACTTTAAACCCTTATTGCCACCTTTAAACAGATCACTAAATGAAATTAATTCATCTCGGCTATTCATTAAAAACATATTGAAAAAGTTAAGCATTAAAGGCGCTACCAAAACCATACTTAAAGCTGTAATTAAATCATTAAAGAAATTAATTTCAAAGCTATATCCTATAGATTTAAATAAACAAGTTAACCCAAAATTAACTAAAGAAGCAATTAATAATACACATAATAAAGATTTTGCTAAAGTTCCTTTAGGTTCTTCAAAAGATAATTTTTTAATAGACTTCCTCGTTGTGTCTTTTTTTAGTTTCATATATATACCTCCATTTTTATAATTATAACTTTTTCCATAAAAAATAGCAAATAAAAACTAACATGTTTATTTTACTTTGTAGGTTTGAGAAGAGAAGTAAAATCCATGTTAGTTGTATGGAGTTTTATAAACTCCAGTAGAACAATCACTTTCGTGATTATTCTCGTTGGAATTTATAATTATGCGGTAATTTTTACTGATATTTTTTATGTTAAACTGCCTTAAATTTCCACTTTTGAGCATCGGATTTATTACATGTATATGCCCAGATATTTGTACCATTATCAGCAGTTGCTCCATATACATCTAAACATAATCCTGTTGTATTTTTTAGATAATAATAACCATTACCAGCGCTTTCCATAGTCCAGCTATATCCTGCACCACTACCTAGAGATTCGGCAAGGACGTTTGAACCAGGACTTGAACTTCCACCTTCAATTCTTAGTAGCCTATTTTCCCTCAAACGTGATTCGAAATAATATTGAGCTTGACCATTTGTAATTCTAGAAATATATGGTAACCAAATTGCATCATCTGTTGTTGTATTATTATATCCTTTTACATTAGCTCCATCGCTAGTATCTGCGCCATAAATACAAGCAGCAAAAGTTCCATTAAGCGCTGACACTAAAGTGTATTTGCCGTTTTCATTATAAGAAAAGCCATTTCCTTTTTCAGTAAAATAAACAGGCTCATAGTAATTGTAATCCTCATTATGTTCACTACCTATATTATTTGTTCTATTTAAAGTAGAATAGTTACCGTTTATTGTACCATTACCAATATTAAAATATGTTGGCTCTAAAGTACTATTTAAAACGTTAAAATGAACACCACCGCCGTATTCGGAAGTATTACCTTTAACCGTACCACCGTCTAAACTTAAAGTCGATGATTCAATATAAAGACCGCCTCCATAATGAGTTGCTGTATTATTCTCGATTGTTCCACCATTTAATTTAACAGTTCCATTAGCATAATATAAACCACCTCCAGCTTCAGGTGCTGTATTATCTGAAATTGTTCCACCGTTCATAACAAAATCATTAACTCCATAAATACCACCACCATTATTTGCTTTATTTTTAGATATTTCTCCAGAATTCATGACTAAATGATCAGGATGAATTCCGCCACCACAAAAGGCCGTATTACCAGTGACTATTCCACCATCTAATGTTATTATAGAA